>Ga0214543_1002255_pt1 | contig 37945 bp, 19 predicted proteins | sample CNSS2metaG_FD_160094 | JGI IMG/M metagenome (GOLD analysis project Ga0214543, IMG submission 160094) | Root nodule microbial communities from cowpea collected in UCLA plant growth center, Los Angeles, California, USA - CNSS2 | ecosystem: Host-associated > Plants > Roots > Nodule | place: USA...
ACTTTGGGAATCAAAAATAATAAACACAAATGAAAAGGGATGAAGGATTAGTGAACTTCCTTTCTAAACATGCTTAGTCTTCTTAAGCATGTGCCTTCATCCTTGGTTGGGGTCAATCCTTCATCACCAGGCCAAGTGTAGGGCTAAATAGTACTTGAACATGTGAGACGTCAATGGTGTGTGCGGTATAGGGACGAATAGTACTCGACCATGTGGGACGTCAACATAAAGTTAGCGTATCTCAGTCAGAATGGTCGAAGGAAAGATTATGTGGACAAGGCATTAATTAATAATTAACCCACTTACTAGTTTGAAGGTTACACATTCATAAGGGAATATATACGCTTGTAAAGGTAATTAATGAAACGTCAGTACAAAAAGGTAGTTGAGTATCAGGTGAAGGACATCTTGATCTCTTTGTTATAGCAGAATAACTCATATACTTCTTGATCACTAACTTGAGCATCGGAGTACTTGCAGGTACCCGCTCTTTTTTTTCTCTGGATCAGGCGAGGACATTCTAACAAGGGTCGAACACTCTTCAATTATAACGACAAGGACAAGGCCATACCCTACAAGGTATATCGGTTCCATACAAGAACAGTATGAAATGTTAGATATTGATGAAGATAAGAAGAGTGAAGGAGGGGTTGATAACATAGCCGAGTTAAGGGTATGACCACCTTATACATGCAAATTACTACAAAAGGTTATGTAAATGAAAATATGGCCAAACAAATTTACTCATTTGATGTATCGAAAGTTAAAAAAATATTTGATGTTTTGTTGAAAGTTAAACAAATACATTTAAGTGATGATCATAAACTACCTTCTATGGAACAAAAAAAGGGGAAAAAGGTATTGTAAATTGGATAATGTTTATGGTGACATGACATATAATTGTGTGTATTTTAGGAATCTAGGATGTTATTGAACAATGTGGGCTTAAATATAACAATCTAGGATGGTATTGTCCCCTTCTAGAATCAAGTGGGGTATATCGAGCCATGCTTCCACACTAAGGATGGTGTTGGTAATATTGGGTGTGTGAACATGAGAATGAACACATTAGAGGAGAACGATGCACCATTGTGTCCTAAATGCAACACTATATTTGATTGATTTGCTTTCAAAATCGAAAGAAGAAAGAAAGCTAATATTACAAAGAATAAGTAGCAGGTAACCCAAATGGAGGACGAGCAAAGGACAATGAAGAATTTTCTACCACAAGCAAGCATATCGTTGAATAAATGGGTTGGAAGGCACTCATTCTACCTCAGGTACCGAGGATTACCAAAGGGTAAGAATGTGTTTAATAGGCTTTCCTTCAATCTGAACACAAGGGGCGATTACCTATTCCAAAAGTAGTTTTATCATAAGGCATCACGGGTTAAGAGGCCACGACCTTTGTAGAGGCAGGTACAAGAGAACAAGGTTTTTGAGCATGGTAACTCGAGTGAGCCTAAAAGTAAGATCTTTGCAGAGACGTTAATTACCAAGCTGGGGGCATAGACGCGAGCTACCAAGACTTTAATGTTGGTGTCATATCAATTCTTCATCACAAGTTTGCAAACCAATATGAGAACAACTCAACGATATATGATTTCCATTGAGAATATCATTATAAACCAAATATTGAGGAAAAAGTGATATGGGTTCAAGAGACCACATGTAAGAGGCTTCATCAATCAGGATGCTGCATATATCAAACCACCTTTCAAGGAGAACAGGTTCCACCTTAAACCATTAATGATGTAGGTGGACATAGAAGGCTAGATGGTGGATGAAGTACTAGTTGATGGAGGAGTAGCAGTTTGTATCCTACCCAAAACCATGTTGAAAAGGTTTAAGTTGGGTAAAAAGGACTGGTAAAGAATAATATAATGGTGACCAATTTCAAGGAAATCTCATTTTGCTCAAGAAGAAGTTTCTAAAGCTAGAATTCCTTCTCCTTAAGAGGATGTTAGTAGATGTTGCTTTGATTGATAAGATGAAACAAATGAAGCATGAGTGGGTGAAGGAAAATTTGAATGCTTCATCTTCCTCTGATGCTACACACCTTCTCCACCCAAAATTTTGTAGCTTCTTTTTTGAATTTGTATTCTTCCTTTGTAATTTGATTCTATCCATAAAAAAATTGTTTCCTTCGTAATATATGATCCTTATATTTTATCCTTACTTATCACCTTTGTCATGATTGACAAAAAGGAGAGAAGTGGAAATGAAACATGCAAGAAACATAAAGATAACAATTATAAATCATGGGGGAGAATATAGGAAAGTTGATTTAATAAAAATAAAGACAATATAGACATATAAGTTAAGGGTAGTATATAGTAAAAATGGACTTAATAGAATACAATCCTAACAAGTGGTTATCAACAAAATATAAATGTATATAATAATCAAAAATTGGTGTATGATTTATATGCTAATCTTTACTTGCTTATTCTTTGATAAATTATTGTTTTACTCTGATAATCAAGTTTAACTCTGATATTGATACATGTTGCATCTTATAAGAAATAATTCAACAAGTTATATCAATTTAAGTTAATTGGCAACTAATATCAAAATGAAAATCAAATGATATTGTGATTAACAATAGAGTCAAAATTGAATGTTAATTCTGTTATCTATAGAAAGAAATAATTCTTTTAACACAAGCAAGATAACATGTGTTTACATATAATTTTATCATCATAAAAAATGGGAGAAATTGTTAGCATTACACACTAGAAACCCCATTAGATGAGCTTTAGAATGTATATGTTTTGTTAATAACAAATTGTGTAATGAAATAAATAGAGATATGTCAATACACATATGTTCCAAATAAGCTTATATTGACTAGAATTATATATTAGATAAAGCTTTGGACATACGAAGGTCAAGTCAGGTAATATACTTTATTAGAAATACATACATGACCATTAGACGACTCAAAAACCCATGAATTGATTGCTTGTAAATATGAATATGCATATGTATATTTTATTAAGCTAATGTTTGTTCAATAAGTTTATGCCAAGCAATGCAAAATAAAGAACAAGTTAACAGTTCAAGAGAGAAGCAAACACATGAAACAACAAGGCTTAGACGAGCATAATTGAAACCACTAAGTTGAAGGCTAGATCATACGACCAAGGTAATGAAACAACCAAGTTATCAAACAAATCAAGTTCTACACAAGTGTTACACAACTTGGACTAGTTGGATGCGTTAAATGACCTAAGATTTCATGGTCAAAATACAAGGATCAGATGACTTAACAATGTATAGCAAAATGAATCCAAGAGACATCTATATTGACTAGACGAGTTAACTTAAATGGTAAAGCACTGGACTTCTACAATGGAGTTGAAGATTTTAAATAAGCATCATAAATAGCTTATATAATGGATTAAATGAGCCAATGTTGAAGCACACAAAAGATACCATATAAGTATCTATTAGACAATTCAAGTCAACTTGTGAAGCAAAATATTGAAACACCTATCAAATGACTAGTTCCATTAAGTGACCTAATTGAAAGGTCAACTAGATGAGTAAAAAGTCAAAGTGCAAAATGAGTATTAGATTAATCAAATAAATCAAGTTTAGAATGGCATGAAAGAATCTATCCAATCACATGGTGATCAAGATCAACTATAAATTGACCCATAACATGTGAACATTGAAATTGATGATCAAGTCTCAACATTATTAGAAGATATTCTTATTGAAGAGAATTGAAGCATTCTTTGATTGAATATTACAACTGTTGTCATATATTCACCAAATAATCACTTGAAAAAAATACTTTATAGATCAAAGACTCCAAGAGAATAACCAAATGATTGAAGCTACAACTTTATAATATTTGAAATTCAAATTGTTGTCTGGCTGAAAATGAAAGAATTGATAATTCACAAGATGTAATAAACTATGATTGATAATCAAAAACTTCCAAGTGAAGAATGATGAAGATATTTAAAGATATGAAGATATCATACATCATAGTGTTGAAACACTATCAAATCTATTATTGAAGAGAAAAGAGAAAGAGATAATACTTTGAGTTTATATTGTTAAATCCAATTGTTAAAAAGTAGTGATATTGGGTTGAGCAAAAACCATTGTAAATCCTTCATTGTGTAAATTCAACCTTGTGAGCGTGATGGTAACTCTCCAACTTGAGAGATCATTTTGATAATTGTAATTATAATTCTTGATCTTAGGTGGAGAGAGAGACAAAATACTTGGAGAGTTTAAACTCATTGTAACCTAGAGAGATTTATACTCATATTCCTAGAAAGGACAAACTCGTGCACTTAGAGAGGAATGACTTGTTGTAAATTGGAGAGGTTGTTACATATTGCTAGTCAAAGTGTTGATTAGTGAATTTATTAAGTAAATGGTTTAAGAGGCTGGACGTAGACTCAAGTGGAAGTGAACCAGTATAACTCCTTGCTCTATTCACCCCCCGTCCCTTTTAAAGCCACATTGCACTAACAAGTGGTATCACAACGAAGTTCTGTGGGAGTTCTTAACATGACTAGAGGATATGTTCATGTAGACAATATGGAGAACACTGAAAAAAGGTATGATCTATAGAAAAAGAATATGATAGCATTATTGAGTACAATCAATCAGGATGTGGTAAACATCACTAAAAATGGCATTCCCACATTGCTTGATGATAAGGGAAAATTACTTCCTTGAAATAGTTGGTAAAAATAAGAGATATAAATCTAACCCATGATGAATCCAAGGAAAATTCTAACATCACAAAATCATAATCAAATCATGAGAAACATTCCAATCTCATGGCAAATGTTGTAGACGAACCCTCATCATACAATACTAATGGAGGAGAGGTAACATATCTAATTTAAGTTATATAACGACTATTCCTAATTATCATATGGTTGTTAAATCACATAAAGCACTAAATAAAATTCACATAGAAATGAAAAATTAACAAAATTACAAGAATAAAGTCGTTCAGTCTTTTAATGGGAAAAACAGTAAATCTTCATAATTAGTTGGGGATAGAGTATAACGAGAGAAATAAGAAAATTTGTGAGCAGAGAATATACTTTCATCATTCGAATAATAACATGATCTATAAAATTATTAAAAGGAAACTGCACATAACATCAACATATAAGTTTAATTGGGATTTCTTATAATTGGGTTTATTGAGCATGAGATAAAAAACATGTTAAATAATTATCTAGGCAATGTCTTATATTTTATTTGATATTTTTAAATATTATCTTATTTAATTTTATCATAAAATATCAAAAGATAATAACAACCAGATCTTTTTAAATATGGCAATATCTTCTTAAATCCTTTTAGATCTCCATAACAAACAAATATATCTTGAAGATACTGGATTATTTAGAAGGTAATTGGAGAAGATTGCAAAGGGATGATTTGGAAAATTAATCTATTTAATTATATAAGAGATTATCAACTAACTATATTTGTCAAATAATTTTAAAACTGACTATATCTCTTCAAATACTTTTAGATATTCATAATCACTGTAAAGATAAAGAATATTTAACTTTATCTTTATTTTAAAATATATTTGAGAGATTTCAGCAACATAAAAGCCCAATCCAAGTCCTATTAAAGAGGCCAAGGGGGAGCAGAAAAGAGAAGCTCGAAACCTCGAAGTTTAGGAACCCTTTCGGGGATTTAATTTCTTTCTCTCTCCATTCTTCTCCTATTTTTATTTTATTTTGATTTCATGGAGTGCTAAGCTTCAAGGGTTGGTTTCACTATAATTTCATTATGGATTCTGAGGTTACAATGCAATAATTGGTTAGTTCATTTGATTATTCTTGTGATTTGTATTTTTCTATGTCTTTTATATATGAATCAAGAGTAATGATTTTAACATTGTAGCAATTTAGCACGGTGTTAGATCTACATAACATATTAATCATATGAGTTCAAAGACTCTGGACCAAGTACCACAAACTCTCCATCCTGTTGCCAACACAAAGGTGTCCGAAATCTCCTGCCATATAAGGCCTCGTAGGGTGCCATCACAATGCTGGAATGGTAGCTATTATTATAAGTAAACTCCACCAACGGTAGCACATCACTCCAAGTCCCGAGGTGATCCAGAACACATGTTCTCAATAAGTCCTCCAGAGACTGTATGGTTCTCTCAGACTGGCCATCCGTCTGAGGATGGTATGCCGAGCTCATTCTCAACTGAGTGCCCAAAGTGTTCTGCAACGACTGCCAGAACCTCGAGGTAAACCTCGGATCTCTATCCGATATGATACTCTCAGGCACACCATGTAATCTAACTATCTCCCTGACGTACAACTCCGTCAGTTTATCCAGAGACATCTTCTGATTAATAGGTAGAAAGTGAGCGCACTTCGTTAATCTATCCACTATTACCCATATGGAATCATGCCCCTTCACTGACCTCGGTAGGTGAGTAACAAAATCCATGGAAATGCTGTCCCATTTCCACTGAGGGATCTCGAGAGGCTCTAACGTACCACCTGGCCTCTGATGCTCTATTTTCGCTTTTTGACACACTAGACAAGATGCCACATAATCTGCCACATCAGTTTTCATACCAGTCCACTAGAAAGTCGCCTTTAAGTCCTTGTACATCTTAGTCATACCTGGGTGTATGCTAAGACGACTCTTATGCCCTTCATCCAAGAGTATTTTCCTCAGTACCCGACTATTGGGTATACACACCCTCTCTCTGAATCGCAGGATGCCATCTCTACCCATCCTGAAGTCTTTTCTCTTCTCTATGCCCAACTCATTAATGATATGCTGCAACTCCTGATCCTTACCCTGTTTCACCCGAACCTCATCCAAGAACTCATTAATGATATGTTGCATCGTATGTGATATGTCTCCATATCTAATCCCAGATTCATATCTCGCAGCTTCTCGATCAACTCCAACTCCTTAATCATCATGGCAGACACATGAGATTTCTTCCTGCTCAGAGCGTCTGCTACGACATTAGCCTTACCAGGATGGTATAACAGCTCAAAGTCGTAGTCCTTCAGGTATTCCATCCAGCGCCTCTGTCTCATATTCAATTCCTTCTGATCAAACAAGTATTTCAAGCTCTTGTGATCACTGAATACCTGAAACTGTGCCCCATACAAGTAGTGCCTCCATGTTTTGAGATTAAAAACCATTGCCCAATTCTAAGTCGTGAGTAGGATAATTTTTCTCATGCACCTTCAGTTGACGAGATGCATAAGCAATAGGTCGTTTCTCCTGCATCAACACACAACCTAGACCTTGGTATGAAGCATCACAGTACACCTCAAACGTCTTGGCGGTGTCAGGAATAGCTAATATGGGTGTAGTGGTCAATATCCTCTTCATATCCTCAAAATAGACCTCACACTTGTCTGTCCAAGAGAAAGGCTGGTCCTTCCTAGTGAGTTGAGTCAAGGGACTCACCAGCTTGGAGAACCCCTCCACAAATCGCCTGTAATAACCTGCCAGACCTAAGAAGCTCCTTACCTCAGTAACTGTTTGTGGTCTCTCCCACTTCACCACTGTCTCAATCTTCGCTGGGTCTATTGTTATGCCTTGGGTTGAGCTTACATGGCCCAAGAACTATACCTCATCTAGCCAAAACTCACACTTTGACAGCTTCCCATACAGTTTATGCTCTTTGAGAATTCCTAGCACCACTCTCAGATGATCTGCATGTACATCCCGACTCTCCGAGTATATTAGTATGTCGTCAATGAACACGACAACAAACTGATCCAGGTATGGTCGGAATATTCTGTTCATGTAGTCCATGAAAATAGCATGAGCATTTGTCACCCCGAACGGCATCACTACATACTCATAATGCCCGTAACGTGATCTGAATGTCGTCTTCTGCACATCCTTTAGTCTGACCAAGATCTGATGATATCCAGACCTCAAGTCAATCTTAGAGAACACTGCGGCTCCCCTCAGCTGATCCAATAGATTATCTATCCTCGGCAGCGAATACTTATTCTTTATGGTCAGCTTATTCAACTGACGGTAATCCACACACAACCTTGAACTACCGTCCTTCTTCTTTACCAGGAGTACTAGTGCTCCCCAGGGTGACGCCCTTGGCCGGATGAACTTCTTCTCAAGCAAATCTTCAATTTGCTTCTTCAGCTCACCCAACTCCGCTGGTGCCATTCTATAAGGCGCCATGGATACTGGGCTAGCTCCAGGGATGAGATCAATGGAGAAATCCACATCCCTACTCGGTGGCAACTCGGGTATTTCATCTGGAAATACATCGGCATACTCCTCCACGACTGGAATCACACTGATATTCTCGGCGGTACTATTCTTCTCTGCATGAGCCACTATCATAAAGCAGGTGGCTCCGGCTTCGGCTTCGTTCATCGCCCTCTGCGTCGAGATTAACTCCAATCCATCTTGTTCTGGGAATACCAAACTGCGCCGTCCACAATCAATTATGACGTGATTTTTAGACAGCCATTCCATCCCCAAGATTACATCCAGTCCCTTCAAAGGCAAGCACACAAAGTTCACCTTGAATCTGCAACCTGCCACTTCCATAGAATGACCTGAGGAGGGAGTTGACACAAGCAACTCACATCCTAAATCACGTGTCACCAATTGCAATCTCCCCACGCACACATTAGAAATAAAAGAATGGGTTGCCCCGGAATCAAACAACACCAATACCAAATTACCAAACATTACACAAGGTTCAAGGATGAGATTACCCGACTGTGTAGCCTCGGTAGTGGTCAGGGTAAAGACTCTGGCCGCTGCCCTAGCTCGCTCTATTGGCGATGCTATTGCTGGTTTCTCCGCACCAGGGCTCTTCTTCTCAGGGCAATTGTTCGTGAAATGACCTGGTTTGTCGCATATGAAGCACTTGCGACGATCACTAGATCCCCCTACCCCTCTGGTCAGCTGTGGACAATTTCTTTTTAAATGGAGTCCTCCACACTAGTAATAAGTAGGACCCTGAGACGTCTGTGGCCAGCTATACGGCTTCTTCATTTGCTGTGCCTCTGCGACATTCCTCTGATGTCTACTCACAATTGGGCCAGGGCCCTTCTCCAGGTGCTCAGCACTTTTGGCCTGTTCCACCAAGATTAGGAATCTCCTCTCTCGCAACGGTGTTACCACCCTCTTCAACTCATGTCTGAGTCCTCGTTCAAACATTAAACATCTCCATTCTTCAGTAATGGCTTGCGAGTAATACCTCGCCAGGTGCTCAAACCTGTTCACATATTCCTACACCGTCATATCTCCCTGCTGCAGTGCAAGGAACTCAGCTTCCCTGTCTTGTTTAGCCGTGTCAGGAAAGTATTTCTCCAGGAAACGCGTCCTGAAGTTGGTCCAATCAACCTGTTCCTCTCGGGTCCGCATCTGTTGTTGCATCCCCCCCACCAGTACTCGGCATCATCATTCAAAAGGTAGGTGGCAAACAGTAATTTTGCTCATCCGCGCAGTTCATCACTGTGAATATCTTCTCACACTTGCAAAGCCAGGCCTCCGCTTCATCAAGAGATGCTTTACCAGTGAACTCCGCTGGCTTGTGGCGTAGGAAATTCTCCACAGTAGGCACCATAACTGTAAGACCCGCTAAATTTAAATAATTAAATAATTAATTATTTCATTAATGAGAGTGGGAGAAGTTTTATGGCATTAAATGCTAATCTTCATGACGTGGAAAAGTACTAGCTCAAGTGGTTGAGAGTACTTTGTTTGTGTGAGAGGACTTGGGTTCGAGTCCTAAGTATGCCATTTTGTGTTATTATTCATTATTATTTTAAATATATGATGATCATGTTGTGAAATAGTATGTTTATTGGATAATGATTGTTAGCATGAAACATGAATTTGGCTTGATGGTTTGGCATTGACTTGGTATTGATATGGTCGTGGTTCAAGTCCTGCAGAGCTCAAATTAAACCTTATATTTTTTTATGGTAGATTTGGGCGGAATGGGAAGGGTTAGAGGAAACCCTAGCTGACCTAGCAGCCAATGGAGGTTGAAAAACTGTCAAGGAGGGGTCATGAATGGCCATTAACGATTAATTAAAGGAGAAATCCGTTTTTACCCTATCAACTTAAATTTAGACATTGTTTAAAAGGTAAAAATGGAGTGTTAGGAAAGATTTTGTCAAGTCTGAGTCTATACTAGAAAGAGAGCACGAAGGAAGAGTGATTGTGAGTATTGGGAGAGGTTTGGGGTCTGAATTGGTAGGAGAGCAAGAGGGTGATTGACAAAGAAGGAAGAAGTAGCACTTTTAGCAAATTGAGCAAGGAATCCAGGTTAGGGGAGTTCCTATTGTTTTGTATGATGTTGTTTTGATTTATCATCGATTGAATCGTGATGTATGCGGGGTTGGGATTACAATTTTTGTGAAAAATCAGAGATGAAATCGGGTTTTTGGAAATTTTCCAGAAACCACCTGGCGGGTCGCGCATGACCGCCAGGCGACACAACCACCAGACCCAGTTTCTGGGTATCACTGATGAACCGCCAGTCGGCACGAACCCAGTTTCACTGTTTTTGGTCATTTTTTATGTTTTTGGGATACCTGTGATGTGGACGTGATGTCTGTATGCTTGAGGGTGAATTTTGATGTTGAAAGGCTCTGCATATGTTGATTTTGTTGCAAAACACTATTTTTCGATATGAAATTGGGGGTTGGGATTATGATGGTCTCAGTGATCAACAACGTAAATCATGTAAATGCTTGGTGGGGATGGCTTTGCAGAATTGAGATTAATATATTTGATGTATGATTTCGGGAGGGTGCTTTGATATAAAACTATGTCTGTATGAAGGGGAAGATTGGATAGGCAGGTTTGCGTGCGTTTCGGTGCAGGAAAATAATCTGGAGATTTCCAGATATGTATGCACCGCCTGGCGGTGCGTGATCTGCCGCCAGGCGGTTTGGGAGTGCAGTGAGTGTTGTACAGCTCTAACAGGCAAGTTGTAAGTGTATGATTTAAAGAAAATTGAATACAAAAGGGAAAAATTGAGTTAAATAGGACTAAGGGGAGATTGAGATAAATGAAAATGTGAGGTATAATATAAATAGTAAATTCTTTTAAACGTGTGGGTGTAAGTAGTAATATAGTTTCAGGTGGTATGTTAATTTGAGAATAAGAGTAAGATAAGGGTATATGAAATGGTATGGTTAGTGTGATCTTTTCTTAGGCATGTGTTGTGATTGTGAATTGTTGGTATGGTACATATGTAATATGGATTAAAGTGTAATGTCATGCGGTATATAAATTCCAGAATGTGTGGTTTTATGATTGGGAGTATGCGGAATGTATGAGATATGTTTAAAAGGGGTAAACGAGGGTGAGTATGGATGCATGATAATATTGGATTGGTTGGCATGCCTAACTGAGTGTGATGTAATTTGTTATAGATATATGACTGGTAAATCATAATTGTGTTATACTTGGGTGATTCGTATGTTTGGAAATCCGTTGGGATCTGTTGAGGTGCTTAAAAACCAGTAGCATTGTGCTACTGGTATAGCTCTTGGTGGCGTAAGCGAGCCGCCAGGCGGATGGGAAATTAAATCAGTGATAGTGGTCACAGCGGAGCGGAGCGCCTGGCGGAGGGAGTGAAGGCGCCAGGCAGCGACGACGAGCCAGGGAGTGATGCCGCCAGACGGTGACGGTACTGTGAGTGTACTGTGGGCGCGTGGCGCCTAGCAGTGTGTGATGCCCGCCAGGCGGTCTAGAGTCAAGTTTCGCCTAGGGCGTGTGATGCGCGCCAGGCAGTTTTGGTTCAGTGATGGTGCGCGAGGAAAGTTTTCTACACCGCTTTAAGGGATGTTCATGATGCGATGCTTTGGCTGGGGGCCTAGTTACAAGTGTAACTTGTATTGGGGTAACACGTAACCACTCCAGGTTGTAGCCTGGTGGTTTAGGAAGTCCAGTGGAGTGTGCGAGTTGTGGCTCGTACGGCGAGGTTCGGGTGATTGCCCTCTTCAGAGTGATTCTGATAGAGATATGGTAGTCTGGAACAGCTACAAACTTATGTTTGTTTTGGGGAGCTCCACTTGGTGTCACGGTGAGATGTTGTGGCAAGGTTATTCCCATGTGTGGACTATCAGGTGGTGGCCTGTAGTCGGAGGGGCGAGTAGACACTCGTGCAGCAAAGATTCATCATTGTTCTCACTTAAAGGGTATAGAATTGATAGACGTCTAATGAAAGTGCTGGAAGTGAAGTAGTAAAAAGGAAAAGGGGGAAAGTGTATTATTTTGGATTTTTAATTGTTAACATGGTGTTTAATATTATATTGTTGACTTTATTTAAATGAGCTCACCCTATCTGTGTGTGTGTGGCGATGATCATGTAACTTGTTACATGGGAGCAGACGTTGATGTAGGTGAGCAGGCAGATACTTAGAGACGGATATCTCTGGGAGATTTATTTTATCACTAGTTACTATGTTGCACTATGGAATAAATTGTAAAAGTTTTAGACATTTTATTGATAATATGAACGATGTGACTCATTTTCCTTATTTTGTAATGGCGCATTGAATTTTTAAATTTAAATTTTCCCGCGTTTTGGGAATTGATGATAAATAAATGAGGATGTTGTTTTATTTTAATTCTTATTTATTTTAAATAAGTAATTTTCGGGTAGGATGTTACACTAACTGGTGCAATGGCAGTCCTAGGCTGCGCTACCACCGGTGTTTGCATCGCATCCACCATCCAATGAATGGCCTCCGCAATGTCATCAGCACCACTATTCCTCCTCCTTCTGTTAGCAGCCATAGCTTGGATACGCCACATTACAACTGTTAAAACCACTTCACTTAGTTAAACAAAACCACCAATATCTTACTTACATACCACTAAATCACACACACAATCAAACGGTAAGCTCACTTCCCAAAAGCCCCAAAATATTTTTTAAAATATTTTCAAAACATTTGCTCTGATACCAATTGTAACATCCCTAAGGAATATTACTAATATTAAATAAATAAATACCACATTGATTATAACTATTTCCCAAAAACGCGGGAAATTTAAAAACTTTAATTGCAGCATAACTCAAATATTCGCAATTACTTTAATACAAAATATACCAAAGTTCAACATAATCATAAATTACATCAAAATCCATTAAATGAAAATCCTTTCAAAAGCCCCAAGTAGACCCTGCTCTCCGTCTCTAAGTAGCTCCTGGCTCACCTGTCACATCATCTGCTCCCGGATAACAAATTATTCGATCATCGCCATACACATACAGATAGGGTGAGCTATGCACAATAACAATATAAAAATATATATGAATTAAATAAACATGTTTCCCCACCCAAAACAATATAAGTACAAAACTCATAATTTCTAATTCACCCAACCATGACCTCATAGTCCTTCACGATTCATATGCATGAACTAAGTCTTGGGACTTCCCTGTGCTCCCACGAAACTAACTCATTCATGGTCCAACCCTATGAGCCTATCCCGCTCATAGTCCTGCCCTACAGACTCCTCGCCTGTAGTATAAACATCCAAGTCTCATAACTTGGACCCTAGCACGCACACAATCACCATACTATGGACTCCTCGCCCAATAGTAGCCAACGGGAACATAACAGTTCCTTGCCCATCGTGCGCCCGACACATGCAATCACCATACTAAGGACTCCTCGTCCATTAGGAGCCGACGGGAACTCAACCAGTTCCATGCCCATCATGTGTCCAACCACCGAGCACATCCCAAACCCCTAATGGACTTAGTCCTTCAAGCCCAAACATCCCACCACATGCATATACAATCTATCCTTATGATGAACAGCCAAAACACCCACTCACAAGCACAAGAAACATAGTAACTCGCATAAACTCGCTTAAGCTATGGACCTCTCGCCCAAGCTAAGCCCGCAGCCTCACTTAGGCTAGCTCACTTCGCCTGAGCGAGCTTAAAACAGCAACAACACCAAGTTATCTGGCTTAGGCGAGATCCTCTCGCTTAGGCGAGTTCATCTCTCGCCCGAAAACACAATTCAACTCGCTTGGGCTGAAATACACGTGAAGCACCAAACATTACCAAGACATCTCGCTTAGGCAAGGCTATCTCGCTTGAGCGAGACTCTGGTTCGCTCAAAAACCATAAACTCCTCGCTTGAACAAGAAGTCGCCCTCAACACCATCTCGCCTAGGCGAACATCTTTCGCCTGAGCGAGAGTACGTGTCGCTCAAACCTAATCCACGTCGCCTGGGCGAGACGCTCTGGTAGCAACAGGGTTTGCGTCTCTACTAATCTCGTCTAGGTGAGCCTGGCTCGTCTGGGCAAGAATTGTAGGTCCTTACGCTGATTATGCACGCAATAGCAGTAACCAAATACCAATTTGCACTCCAATTCATACCAGGTTACTTTACACATATTTGAACAACATTTATGCATAATTTAGACCACATTTGGTTCCCAAAACACCAAGCACACATAGTTACATCATATCCAATGCATAATTCCATGGTATTCATACATTTAGGTCAAAACCCCGATACAGCAGGACCAACCCATAAACCCCAAAATTCATCTCACTCTCAACACGAAATTCATCACACAAAAATCAGTACACTTAACACGTATGACCTAAAGCATGTAAATTTGGATTTAGCTCCCCTAACCTAGATTGAGTGCTCAACAATTGTGAAGACGGAACCCCCTTGATTCAAAATCCTTTCTTGCTTCAACCCTTGCACCTCAAAACTCAGTTCACCCTCTCAAACTCGTGTTCCTCTCAAAAACAAATTCTCAGCACTGCCAAAACCCTTCCCTTTACCTAATTTTTGGCTTTTATATGTGCCTTTAAGATGGGTATTAAAAATAAGACGAACTTGGGCTTAGGGTGGGTTTTAATTCCTCTTAATGTTAATTATTTAATAGTTTTCCAACCCTCTTGGCTGCCCCCATTCTGCTAAGTTCTCTACCTTTCCACATTCACTCTAAACCAATTTTAATAAAAATAAAGGTTAAGTTATGTCTACCAAGGTTTGAACTTTTGACCCTCCACTCATAATGCCAAGCACAACCACTATGCCAATTCACATTTGGTGATATAAACAATCAACATAAGCTTACCTTTCAAATTCCACACTCTTACATATTATTAAAATAAATCATAAAACAACAACACAAAATGGCATACAGAAGACTCGAACCCAAGTCCTCTCACACAATCAAAGTACTCTCAACCATTTGAGCTAGTACTATTCCACATCACATTAAACCACAATTAATGCCATAAAGGCGCCTTCTACCCGCATTTATTAATTAATTATTTATTTAATTAATTAATTTTTCTCGGGTCTTACATGCCACACACACACTCAACATACTCTAGTCTTATAATCATACAGTCTTATATTTATATAGCTCATACCCCAATACAAAATCACACTTCCATATGTTCACAGTTTCACAATTTCAAACACACCTTTACACGACTATAAAATTTTTCTACTACTCACTCCACATGTTACCAATTTAGCATTTTCAATCATTTAACCCAATCACACGTGGTGCACGTAATTACAGTTTTCCAATAGCTTCAGTTCATATCAGCATAAGACTTTATTTAACGTGACACGTATATCTCAATCATCACATACTCATACACACTTCATGTGATATCTAATACCTGAATTCCCTTCACCTCACTACCCTACTAATCCTTATCAGACATACAAGTTATCTAGCAAAACACCTAATACACCCAATCACAACGGAAAATCAAACTGATCAGAAAAACTAAGGTGTCGCCTGGCGGCAGCCCAAGTGCTGCTAGGCAGTGCTTGACAAATCTGGTTCTGCCCAGATTTACGTCGATGCGATCTTGTTTCACAAGCACTACAATCACAGTACCATTTTCTCACACTGAGATAATTTCACATGCACACAAATAATAGAGTTCATACCTTACTTATATTATCATCAATTTCGTAAAACAATGCATTGATCATACACATAATTCATGCTTAATTATTTCCAACCCCAACATGACCCCTAATTACCCAACGTCCATTCACGAATTCATGCAATGGCCAACAATCAAATAATTTCTGATCATAATTCGTCATGTTAATGGTACACGTTCAAATGGAAATCCCATTTAAGCATCTCCACACCACTAACAAACCAACCAAAGCAGAGAAAATAGAAATGTGGCATACGTCGCCTGACGGGTCACCACCAGCCGCCAAGCGGTTCATAGGGAAACCCAGAAAACTAGGCTACAACCACATGTGTCGCCTGGCGGCGCATGAGCCACCGCCAGGCGGTTTCTGGAATTAAAACACACAATAAGAAGTCCCCTAACCTGGATTCCTTGCTTCCACTTGCAACCACCTAGCTAGCCTCTTTGAATCCCAAAGCTTCCTTCCTCCTTCCACCTTTCAACACCTCTCTTCACTCTCCACGACCCTTAAGTAATCTGAAATGTCTCTCCTCACTCTATGCACCAATGGCAACCTCACTAGCACTCTCTCTCACCCTTAATGGAGTCCTTAACTATGCCTTAATTTGGTTTAATGGAAGCAAAACGAAAATTAGTTTAAAGGGACTTAAGAGTTATTAATTGACCATTAAATCATGGTTTTCCATGAACTCCTATCTTCCTCACAAATTGGCTAGGGTTTTCAGGCTCTTCACATTCATGCCAAAAATTGATTTTAGCAAAAAGAAAGTTAGTTTGCTCAAGCCAAGGTTCGAACCCATAACTTCCCAATTACCAAGTACAATGCACATACCAAGGTTCAAATTATATCATAAAAATAAAACTAAAATTAAATAACACACAAATGTTATACAAAGGAATTAAACCCAAGTGTCTCTCATATAATCAAGTACTCTCAACCATTTGAGCTAGTACTTTTCCACATCATGAAAGTTAGCATTTAATGTTGTAAAGGCTTTCACAACCCGCATTTATTAAATAATTATTTATTTAATTATTTAAATTCCTCGAGTCTTACATATATACCCTATATATTCACCTCTAGGCTCCCCTGTGCAAATAAGTTATGATTTTCAACTTGTTAGGCATATAAAAAGTCCAATTGTAGATGACCTAAGCTTCATGGATTGGGTAAATGACCAGATTCTCAACTTGATAATACCTTTACAAACTATAACATTATATCTAGAACAAAAATTAATCCAAGGTAGACCATGGCCACCACTTTCTACAAACCTTGTTCATATAAAACCAAGAACATGACCTCTATTACAAATAAATCAAAATGCAAATTATGAAAAGACATGTACAAAAATGATGCCTTATCTTCCCCCTATTGTTTATCTTAAACATTCACATCTAATTAGACCCTTACAACCTCTCTCATGTCGCACCAAATTACCAATTTAAGTGTTGATGTAGAGCCAAAATTGATTAGATTGGCCCATGTATACTATGTACCACTCCAATCTCAATAACCCTGACTATCCCATCACCTTTGATGACTAAAGGATCTTAGGGAACCACATAATAAATTTTTAAATGTTTTGCCAAGCACGTAAATGTTATTAAATCTTTTCCTATTAACACTATGCTACCAGATGCATCAAAGATGAGACAATGACTAGGTTCAAAAAAAACCTTTCAATCCTTTATCATTGTAACATCTTAGCTGGATATTACTTCTTTAAATAAAATCTAAATTATAATAAACATAAATCGACACAATTTATAAATAAACTTATTTCCCAAAGCACGAGAATTTATTTCATTAACAAGCCAGAGTTCCAAAATACATTAAATCCACCAAGGATCCAAGTCACCAATTCATAAAGTATAATAATGGAAATATAAAGAAAAGTAGTGATAAAATAGTCTCTATGAGATCCTCATTCTAGCCCTGCTCCGGCACTAAGCATCACCAGCACCACCTGAAACATTATATGCTCATGTGTAACAGGTTACACGATCATCGCCAAGCACAAACAGATAGGGTGAGAGCTCAAATAAAATTAAAAAAAATAATGTTAATAAATTGACACTTAAACCCACGACCCTTCTGGGAACTATAATCCTAAGACTTGATAAAACACAGCTTCCATTGTATGCCTCCTGATTTTACACCCTTTGATGATATCATTAGGATGACTCTTACAACCACAAGCGCCAACTCACAGTCCATCCATCTATCAGCCACCACCTGTAGATCACACGCGAGAATTATCCAGTCACGGACTACAATTCGTAACACTAAGTGCAACTCCTCAATACAGGTCTAATCCATATTCATCACAAGACTACCAGCCACAAGTAGCACGTTCTCACCAGAATTCCAATACCATCAAGCTCCAACCTAGAATGGTCACATCTTTAACTCCCTATTACAATCCAAAACTCGTAAAGGGCCCCCAGCAAGTCATCTCCTCATAGCCTCTATCCAAAGTTGTGTAGAATCCTCCATCGTAACCCACTCTGCACATGAAATTGTCTAGCGCAACACCCGCGTCGCTAGGCGAAACAATGCTCCAAACCGCCTAGTGGCACCACACACCGCTTGGCGCCACGCACTTTCCAGAATCCTTGTTTGACAATTTTTGCCTAACAGAACCACCCTTTCCGCCAGGCACCACGCATTCCAAGGCTTCCCTAGTTTTGCCCTATCGCTTGGCAGTCCACCTCATGTCGCCAGGCGTCACACTAGTAGCGTCACTACTACTAGTTTTTTGCAATTTGGGACAGGTTCCAAGGAACCCAACACTCCTCATGCAATCCATTACACAAAAATGCCTATCTAGTCATAATAACATGACTGAATCACAATCTAACACAATCATATACATCATGAATTCATCACACAATCTCTTTTACCAAGGAAAACAAGCCTTTTATATCTGTAACCAACACACCTTTTGCACTTAAAAGAAAGTTCCCAAAAACAGGAATTGGACACCACCACTATCAAAGTAAAACAACCCTTATTATACTCTTTTATTCCAATTAAGACATGTTCAACCAAGTTTAATTCCAATTTATAATCCCATGTCTAGCCTTTGTTCCCTTCCCAAGACACTTTACTAAATAGGTCAACCTCATTTAAAAAAATCCATATAACATCACTAAAGCACCCAAAGTCCACCCAGCACATCTAAAATGCGAACTTCCCCATTTCACTGGTCGGTCGCCTGGCGGTAGGATGCATACCGTCAAGCGATGCATAAAACCTGATCATGACTCAATGTTTTCTACATCTGTAAATTTGATTTCTTTCCCTAGTCTCGATCCAGGTAATCCAATTGTACAGAATATCACATTAAAACAAGAATCCAACAGGCATACTCAAATCAATTCAATCCTACCCTGATCAGCGCACATAATAGAACCCACTGATCGAGGTCGTACCCGATCAACTAAGTTTTGGCCATCAACTAAGGCCTTAAAACTGCCATCAAGCTCTCAGAAACTCATGTTTTGGCAGCATCATTCCACATTTTCTTTTACTTTGTCGTGTTCCCAATTTTAGTTGTGTACTCTCATTGTAATTGTGGCCTACTTAGGTGTCTTAGGGAACCATAAGGTGTTCAATCCTATCTCCTAAGTAGAACCTTTCTCTCCTATAGTGAAACGTTTTAGTGGTAAAAGTGTTGAAAGTTCTAAGTGCTTTCTCACCTTACTTTAGGCCACATAGTTTAGATTCATGTTTTCACGTTGCATAGTGGCTTGTTTTGTGAAACCATAGTCTCTAAAATTTTGTCAATTAGAGGTCTGTTTTTAGTGTTAAATTTCTTTGAGTCTTGTTTTCTTGTTTTGTGCTTAGTAACTAAAGTGATTCTATTTACTTAGCACTTAGACAATTGTGTGATCTTTGAAACCTTTTACAAGTGTATCTTGGCAAGGATTGACCTTGGTATTTAAGAAGTCTTAAAGACTCACCTCGCCTAACCTGGAGGTCCACTTGTGATTGATTTCCTCTTCCATACTTTGTTCAAGTTTCATAAGTTCATTCAATCACCATGAGTACATATTCTACATATAGTCCTAGGATGCATAAGCAAGGTAGTCATGAGTTGCATCATACATTTCATAGTGACATTTCATTCTTTGGGGAGGATATAGGACCAATATCATTTAGAGATTGGATATGGAACACAGAAAAATTGGTACAACCATTGTTTAGTAAATATAGTCAATTTGACATTCTTAGGCATGTTACTTCTAGGTTTATAGGACGTGCATCCAAGTGGTGGCAAAAGAGGCAGTCTAGAGTACAAAAGGGGAGAGAATCATGCATTAACACATTTTATGAATTAAAAACATGCATGTGGAAACATTTCATTCCCCCTTCATTTAGGATAACTCGAGAGCAATAATCTAGGATAGAAAACTTCATTGACATAGGTGATGCATTCATCCAAAATCTTGCTAAGTTTTGTAGACTAGAAAAAGATTTTAAGAACAATTTGGACTCGCTCTTGATTGAACAAAGAGAGAGAGAAAAATAAAAGAGAACAAGAGAAAAGCTTCAAGAGTTTGAAAAGCAAAGAGTAATAAAAAAGCTTGCGAAGCTTCGTGCTGAGGCACAAAAAAGAGAACAAGAGGAATATGAGAAAAATGAGAAGAAGAAAAGATATGAGGAAGAAAAGGAAAGAGAGGAGAGTCTTAGAAAAGCCAAAGAAGAGAATGAAAGAAAAGAATTTAAAGAAAGAGAGAAAATTAAACAAGAGAATGAGCTTGAAAGAAAATCACAAGTGGTAGAGTTAAAGAGCATTTCAAACGAAAAAAGGGAACTCATTGTTAGGGATTTGGTGTACCATCATTCACCAATTCCTTCCATGAAGACCCAATTTCCAAAGATACTTTTTCCATCTTTAAACTCTTCTCACTTTTTCATTCAATCTTTTGTTTTTTTCCCTCTCAAACATTTTGTTTTCCATCTCATTCACTTATTTCATCCTCCTCAACATTTTGTTTTACACATATTATGTATAGTGCATATCACAAAAAGTTTTTAACAACATTTTTATGTATTATTCGTATCATTTTCAAAATTATTACTACTTAGAATCTTTACAATCGGTACAAAAATGTTGCAAATTTAATTTTTTTGTAATACTTGAAAAATATCTTCTATACATTTTATAACATTTAAAAAAAAGGTTACCTATATACAGTTTCTAACATTTAAAAGAATGTTACTAATTGTGTTATTTTGTAACAAATAAAAATTGTTACATATTGCCTTTTTTTAATATTTTAAAATTATTACTATTTATCTATTTAAAAAAAAAAGAAATAGGTGATATTAATTCACTTTTTATGATATTGAAACAATCATATGACAAGATTTAAGTAAAAATCAATTTTGTAGTACCATAACATGCTTCATACAAGATTAAAGGGTAATATAAATCTTTATATAGTAATTTTTCTAAAAGTACATAGTAGATTCATATTAGATTTGTAAGTTTGAGACAAAGCCATCACATTACCATGTAGATATAATATTGAGTACACCTATATAGGAAACATAATAAAGTTGCTACAAATAAGTACCTAACTACACTAGCATTATGACATGCTAGGAATCAACAATAAAGTATGCCACAATAAGAAAACATGTTCTAAACAAATTACAATTAAAAACAATGTATACAACCATAATAAAGGTCATTATTTCTTCCCCTTTTCTTGATCTTAGCACCACTAAAATTTCCTTTCTATTGTGTCATGGCTTTAAACTCATTTAACACCTGTAAAAAAAATATGGTTAAGAATAAATAGGATATTACTCTTGTATTGTGATTACAAAGAAAATAAATAATGCTTTCATCTTGAGAACTGATTCAATTGGATAGATTTCTTCAAGTCCTGGATCCACTAATTTGTGAATATCTTCTAAAGATTTCTTCAAGTCCTCTATGAATTCAGCACATCGAACTGGAAAGAAAGTTGAAAACCACAAAATATAACTCTAGAATCTATTTGATAATCAAAGGTATGGAAATACAAATATAATCAACAATCGAATGCTTAACATTTTTAGAAGTAGAGCAATTTTCCAAACATAGTTGCCACACAACAATTCCTCAACAAACAAAACCACAATTCCAAGAGACACAACATCGTGTCAATTTAGTCTTTTTTTTCAATGGTAAAATTAAATGTAAAAAAAATTAGTTAGTGACTCAATTTGACTAAAGTTTAAACCTTTTGCACTAAAATGATAAAAAAAAATAGTTAGTGAACATCCAAGTTTTGTCCATGACTTTGGTTTCCTCGTTAAAATGACAACACAGCTAACTACAATTGAAAAAAAAAGTACTAAAATTCAAACAAAATAATTTGACAAGAAAGTTTATTCTTTTCATGGGAAGAGAACTTTGACAAACAAAAGTCTCCCAAAAATGTTCATAGAGAAAGTTATTCAAATAGACCTCATGCAAACAATTTGCACAAAAATAGCCCAAGATCCACCAATATACACATAACAAGACAATATATATACATTTTTTCTCTGAGTGTATCACTAATGAATGATTAAGTTTTAAGGAAAGTGGACTAAATTGTTTAACATTGGCCTCAGGAAATGTATATTACACCCATGATGTTGGAGGATTTGAAAGATTTTGAGTTTGAAGATGCTTTACTGAGTGAATGCTCCCCTCGAGTTTTGTTGTCACATGGATGCTAAAAGAACACTATGTGTTCCTGCAGAACAAATAAGATAAGTTAGGCACAAGCGTCACCTTACCAAGTAGTCCGCTATCTCTTCGGTTGGTCTCTCTTTGATCGACACATGTCAGCTTAAACCCAGGAGGGGTTACCTGCAGAAGAATCTCCGAAGCTCAAGTAAGTAAACAATGTGCACATCAAGACAACCAAGTATTCAGCCTAGGCCGACTTAGCCTAACTTATACCAGTCTTGACCTAAACTAAACATCTAAAGGGACAACCCACACCAGCATAAGCCATCAAGACAAATAGTCGGCCTAGACCGACTACTCCAGCATATCCGCTAAGTTTAGAACCTAGGCCGACCACTCTAATGAACTCAACATAATGGAAGCGTCCACGTCCAATAAACCTTAAGGGCCTAGGTTAGGGCCCTGGCCCACTCACAAGCCCTACCTAGAGCCCAAGTCAAGGCCCAGCCCATGGAATGGTCAAACGTCATTAATGCTCTATAAATACACGTGGACCCCATCATTTAAAGGTACGCATTCATTAATCACTGATTTGACTCTCTGAGAACTTTGACTTACTTGAGCTTCGGAGATTCTTCTGCAGGTAACCCCTCCTGGATTCAAGCTGACCTGTGTCGATCAGAGAGAGACCAACCGAAGAGATAGCGGACTACTTAGTAAGGTGACGCTTGTGCCTAACTTATCTTATTTGTTCTGCAGGAACACTATGTATTCAAAGAGCTCTTTTTTTCCAACTCAATTGTGGCATGTATATATACTCTCTTATAGTTATCAAAGAACGATGACACCAAGTGGGGATCAAATATTTTTACTGGCTACAACAAACACAAAAACTGGAATCATCCTACCAAAGAACTACTGGAAGTATAGACAACCATACATTGACTCCAAATCATGTTTGCTCTGATTGACAAAATGTTTAGAATGCGTAAAATGAAAAATAATAAAGTAATTCTTATTATTTGTTTAGCTCATGACTATGTATTGTTGTTCTAGTTTTGTTTCCCAAACATCTTAGTAACTCCTCAAAAATGTATCTAATCATTACCATATTTGGTTGGATCTAGAGAAGTTCATATGTATTTAATCATATATTGAAGAGTATATGAAAGACAAAACTCTTCTAGGGTTAAGAACAAACAATAGAGACAATAAATTAAAAAAAATAGAAAAAAGACGAAGATGCAAGAGAGGCTTTGATATTAGGTAAATTATAAGTGCATGGGAAAAACAATATGACATGCTTTTGAAAGAATCCAAAGCAATTAATACAACTCACCCTAGTAATAGAAATGGAAACCTCATCCCATATTCCAGTATTCACATCTTTGCAATTATATTTAACAACTAAATTTCTTATTGATATACAGTTCGCTCATAAGCAATGGCAAACTACTCCAAATTTTGTTTCACTTTCTTTTCTTTTTTAGTTCATATATAGGAGGACATCATAAAGTCATCAAAAGGAAAATATAAAAAACATATCCAAAGGAAATTCAAGTGTCATATTAGATAAACTTGCTCCCACTTTGATGTCTTATTTTGCCTTCAGCCTAAATGATCTTTTACATTAACTTTAATAGTGAATACAACTTATTGACAAAGAAAAAGTGTCTCCATTTGTCTAAAAAAAATAAACATTCTAATAATTCAATCACAAAAACTTTGTTAAGTGAGATATCCAATTTGTTAGTGGATATTCAATATACAAACATTATATTTCCTTAAATAACTACTTGAAACTACAAGCCTAATAATCAATTAAATTACTCTAGACATAAAGTTAATAATCAAGAAAACATGAAACAAATGCACATACATATATACCACAAAAGCATTAAAATCTTCTAATGAGTTTTTCTTCTAACCAAGCTACAATTCAATATAAAATGAGTCTTGTTATGTAAAGGCGAGACTATGATAGTTTTCTAATGAGTCCCTAAAGTCCAAAAATCAAATCAAACACACATAAACTCTACAATTTTCAATGAGCTCTAAAATTTAGTGAGGCCACTAACCAAGTAGGGAACACTATTAACTTCTATAACACATACATGCTATGTTAGGGGTTGGAACATAAAGTAAAGTTTATGTTCTATAATGTAGGATCACATAAACAAATAAAATAACAATTTATCAATATATTGTTTAAAATTTACACATTTAGATTATGAGCGAAAAGGAGTAAAAGTGGAGACAACAAAATAGTAATATAATCATGAATGTACTTCATAATAATAGAAGGCAATGTAATGGACAATAACAAGACAATCATGAATGTACTTCTGATGGAGACGTGACAATATGCAAGGGTAAGGATCCACTTGAAGAACTTGGAGGACCTATGACAAGGGCTGGAGAAAGGAAAGCAAAGGAAGCTCTTCAACAAGTGTTGTCCATATTATTTGAATATAAGCCCAAGTTTTAAGGAGAAAAGACCAAGGTTGTGAATTGTATCATGGCCCAAATGGAAAAGGAAAAATGTACCAATTTGCTACAATTTTTTTTAAGTTAATAGTTTGTTTAAATAATGGCTCAATCCTTTGTAAAATTGGCTTATCAAATTATGTTTTGGGTTAATCAATTAATGGGCTCTAGTTTGATTTTATTTCAAGTTGTTATAATGGCCCAATTGGCAACTTAGTCAACAGCCTTCTGGAGACCAAGAGGATGCATAGCTAGAATGCTTTTGGGTGACTTTTGGGTTGCAACAATTTTAGTTACAATCAACCATTAAGGGGTGGGATCAGTATTAGCTTAAGTGGGATGTAATTGCAATTAATGGATATTTTGTAATTTTGATGGTTAAAGTTTCTATATAAGTTGAATCATTTTTATCAATGAAGACAAGTTGAGTTTTATTCAGAAATATTAGAATTCATCTCTTCTATCTTAGTGAGAATGATTCAAGAACCCTTGGTTGTATCAAAGGACTTTGTCATCCTTTGTGTGTTGCCTCCTTTGGAAAGACTGGGTCTTTTCTTTCACCTTTCATATTTACCTCTTGTTCTTTCTTCTTCACCCAAATTTCATAAAGAGAAAAAAAAAACTAATTCTACCCAGATTTATCTCGTGGCCATAACTCTCATTCCACTTGCCCAAAAGTAATGTTTTTTAAGCCTAAATTATAATTCAAAACATGAAATTTCACCTCGCTTGGAAGCATGTCAATTAGAGTTTTACAACCCGAGATGTTGACATTTCCACAATACTGTCCAAACTAGAATTTGAACCTTTTTCTATTCCACATTTTCACTACTTTTCCAAGTTTCCTACAAGGTTCTAGACCAAAAATCCTAAGACAACCCTTGTGCAAATAGGGTTCACATCAACTTCACATAGCAGACTTTCATAAAGAGACCAGATAGATATTTAATACCAAACACAATGCACTGAATGAATGAAACACATTGTGGAGTCAAGTCTTAATTCATCATCACCATCCACCTCAAATTATAACAAAATATCAACATATAGCATTTGGTTTACAAAAAAACGAGCAGGCAAATCTACAAAGTCTATAAGTCCCATAATACTCTAGAAGATTGAAGATAAATTTGTAAAGTTGTGTAGTGCATAGTAAGAATGAAAAATTGTGACGTTCTATCCTAAAGTTGTCAATGAATCTTAATATATAAAAAGTCAACTATTGTCACTGATAAGTGAGGAATTTAATCATTTTTTCACATGCTCGATGAAATAGGCTTCGCACAAACCTAGCTAAATAGACTCACTTGATAAAATCATAGTAATCAATCTTGGATAATGGTGAATAGCATCAAACCCTTAAACATTAGGATTGGATCATGAATTGTAGGGAATATTTGTTATAATTATTCTAAAATTTTGAGAAGCTAATTAAATAACTTATACCACATGCAAAAATGGTAAAGATAATATCCAACAGCTAAGACATGATCATAATTAATGATCAAAATGAGAACATAGCATTGTCATGGGGATAGAAAATAGGAGTGTGGCTAGAAACTCTACCTCAACACTGGAAATATCTTCAAAAAACTTAACAAAAGTAAGAATTTAACATAAATAAAGAGACGAAGATAGTCAAAATGGCAGAGAGAAAATTGATCTCAACATAATTAGTTTAGGATATCTCTATTTACGACGAGGGGATGAACCTGAAAATAAAAATTGAGGGAAATTAGGTTAATGTGTTATTTGTTTGTGCATAAGAAGTGGAATCGCATTGTTGTTACCTCATATTCGACCTTGTGTTTATCGAAATCCTCAAGAGGAGCGTAGTATTTGGCAAGACGAGCCTTATATGTTCTGCAACTGAAAGATTCAGATCTGTGAACACGAAAAGGTAAAACAATTTACAAAAACAAAATTGAAATTGTTCTACAACCAAATGAAAAATTGAAATCATTTCTTGTGATACTAAGAATCAAAGTTCGAGTGTTGTTGTTTGTTTTGCATGCACAAAGCTTATCCTGTTTTGTGACGATCGAGTGTTGTCATTTGTTTTGCACATACAAAGTTTTTATTGTTTTGTGAAGTCTAAGTATTGCCAAGGGAGCATTGTTCTTGATGTGTTAGTTTTGTTTTTAAGAATAATAGATGATAAATTTACTTATTTTTTATTATTCAATTAGATGTGTTTGTCCAATTTAAAAAAAATAGTTTGAAGAACAAATAATTTAATAATATTATAAAATAAATAATAATATGTTTTTTCAAAAAATATTAATATTTAATATTTAACAATATTTATTAAAATAATAATATAATAAATTAATTTTATTAAAATAGTGACATTTATTTAAAAAATGTTACTATATAATTATTAATATTTGTAGGAACATCTATTTAAAATATAACTATTATAATATTTTTAATAATTGTAACAAAGAAAATATTACTAATGTAAAAAATAGTATAATGTGCTATGGTAACGCTTTCAAAAATGTTACAATATTATATTTAATAAGATTTTTACTAACATTTTTAAGAAAATGTAACTATATATTAACATTGTTAATAAATGTAACTAAAAAAAGTTACAAAATCTAGGAAATGTTGTAGTGTAAGTTTAGGTCTAGATATATTACTCATTTTTATTTTAAGTAAATTATAAAATTTTAGTTTAAGTTCCAAAAATATTTATTTGTATTTTGTTACTAGTATTATCTTGTCTTTTTTAATTGATTTTTTAAATATTTTGAAATTTTTCTTTCAATTCGTTTACATATTATATATATATATATATATATATATATATATATATATATATATATATATATATATATTTATTTTATTTATTTTTATATAAATGAGACACTTATGTATAGACACAAAAAAAACACACTAGAACTTACATAATTTACTATAATATCTTTATATGATTTACAATTCTGTCTTTGCTTTTATTATTTAAGTTTCTTTCATGAAAATATATCGTCTTTTGTCAAGTTTGTCCCGATGAGCATCTTGTCACTTCTGTTTTTTCTTTTAAAACTTTTTATTATGGGAATCTTGTCATATCTTATTTTTCTCTATCAAACTTTAACGATGGGAAATCTTGTCATATATTCTTTTAATCAGACATGTCATAGGAGTTAAATTGATTACCTTCTTTTTCATAGTGGGTCTTTAATGTTGTTGATTTTTTTTTATTACTTGTTCAAATTTTTTCATGCTTGTTGTTGTCACTAATTCTACTAATAAACTTTGTTTTTTTCTGAAAGATAAGATGTAATTCAAGTAAAAAAAAAGCGAATTAATAAAACTCATACAAAATAAATAAAAAAAGAATTTGAATCAAAATGTTAAATTTAATAGATATAAAATATTATTATTTAAACAAAGTAAAAGTATATGATAATTATCCACCATGATGAAGTAAGTGGTGGAATTTGAAGAAATTGATATTGTTTTCTATTGAATGATTCCGTAAGTAAGGATGGGTGTAATTAAGCTTAAACTATTTAAAAGGATTAAGCCATATGAAGTTATGATTTAATGAAAAGAAGGTAGGTGTAGGTGTGAGGAATAGTATCGCAATCATAGCAGGTAAACATTCCCCATGTTGGAGGAAAAGTATAAATTAAGAAGTCATAAAATTGGTTATCAGTCGTTATTATAATTTGACCAAGACCAATAAAATATAATTGGAATAGAATTAATGATGGATCATAGATGGCACGTGACTGTCTCCTGGAATAGAGGGAATAGAGGGCACGTTCTCTGCATGATAGCAAATGCAGCAGTGGAAGAAACAAATCCAGCTAACTACAAACAAAACACAATGATTATTTGCTTGCACTCCCCCACCACCACAGCAACATAATAATGAATGTCTACAATCTCAACTATTAGCAGCATGTTCATGCTTTCTCAATGTCCTCACATGTAATTTAAGTAAACCCATGATTATTTATTTTGGAATAATCACCTGTTTAGTTCTGAAAATAGATCTCAAACTCAAAGGATTAAAAGCTATGTTTATAGAGATCATTAGTCTTAAACTCTTAAACAAGGCGATATACCTCTTACTACTAAAAATAAATTGGTAGTTATTTTTTCGATTACCTTTATATACGAATGTTTAATTAAGTTTTAGATACTATATAAATTGAAATTGAAGTATTTTTAATTAAGTTTTGATTAAAAATTATTTCATTGGCTGTTTATTTATTTATTTTTTTGTCTAGGTGTCTTGTTATTTAACTTTCTTGTTAACATGGTGACACAATCATTATTTTCATTTTTTACTTTTATCTTCAACTAGTCGATTAACTTTTTTTTCTCTCTCTTCAACTCTGTAATTTGTCTATCAACTCACTCTCAAGCAGGACATGAGTAAGTTGACCGGTGAGTTTAAGGAGAAGAAATAAGTGAGTTGACTAATGAATTAGATACGGTAAAACAAAAGTAACAATCACGTCATCCTATTGACACCAAAATCCAACGGTGGAGTCTATAGAAAATTAAGAAAAAAATGAACATTCAATAGAACAAAAATTTTAATAGACACCGTAAAAAATAAATAAAAACACTAGGAAAAAATAGATTGAATTGTATTTTAAAATATTTTGTAAAATTTCACAAAAATATTGTCAGATGATGAACAATTTAACAATAGCCTATGACCTTAAAAACCTTAGTTTCAAATACTCCTTAGGTTAGCACAAATGCAATAACAATAAACTACATATGACTATGTTGGTCCAGTTGTATATTAAGGAGACAATGAGTTGGTATGGGGTGTCAATTAGCATAGTATCAGATAGAAACCTGAGGTTTACCTCTAGATTTTGGTAGACATTGTAGGAGGCGATAGGAAGTAGTTTGAGGTTGAGTTCAGCTTATCATCCTCAAATTGAAGGTCAAACAGAGAGGACTATCCAAACTCTAGAAAATATGTTGAGGGTTTGTGTCCTGGATCACCTTTGGAGTTGGGATGAAGTGCTGCCTCTAATGGAGTTCACCTACAATTATAACTTTCATGCTACTATTGGCTCTCTACGAGGCTTTGTATGGAAGGAGGTGTAGGACTCCCCTGTGTTACTTACAATGAGGGTGCAATTGTGGTTGGGCCTAAGTTCCTGCAGCAGACTAAAACAAGGGTGAGGTTCATACAAAAAAGGGTGAGAAAGAAACCTTTAGAGTTTGAGGTGGGACATCATGTGTTTTTAACAATTACTCCTACCACTAGGGTAGGAAGAGTGTTAAAATCCAAAAAGCTTTCCTCTATGTTTATTAGACCAAATCAAATCCGTTGGAAGATTGAACCAATAACTTATGAGATTACTTTACCCCTTCATTTTACCTAGTCCACATAATTGTTTCATATGTCTCACTTGAGAAAGTATAGACCAGACACAAATCATGTGTTAGAAGTAGATAATGTCCAATTCAGGGAAGACCTTTTAGTAGAAGCAAAACTAGTAAGAGTGGTGGATCATCAAACGAACCAATTAAGGCACAAAGAGATATGTCTAATAAAGGTGTTTTGGCATGAGGAAGTTGATAATGAAAAATTGGAGTTAGAGGAAGAGGTGAAGAAGGTTTAACCTTACTGATAAGGTTGTCGTTGACGCAATCAAATTATTACTACTAAACTATAACAACTTTATTATTGTTAAAATAGTAGCCAACAAAATAGAAAGAGTAAAGTCAACCCTAAGTCGTTTCCCAAAGAACACAGAATTGATTCCTAACAAGTTAGTTCTTATAAAATATATACAAAAGAGTTAGTCAAATAAAATAAAAAATACTATAAGAAAATAAAGAGAAATAAGATCAATAAATATAAAATGCAATGAAAAATCAAAGAGATAACAATGAGATAAAATAATAAGGATGAAAATAGGTTAATTCCATTGCTTTTTCAAAAATAGATTTATCATTGATCATCTAAAGATTATTGTTAAATTAATTATTGTTGTAGATTTGCAAATCAATCAATGTAAAGTCTTAATTAATTTGTTGACGTTTTCACTTTTAACCAAAGTACAATCTCAATTAAAAGTAAGAACTTTTAAATTATCCATAGGAAATTCAACCAAAGTACAGTCTCAATCAAATTATGCCTAATCATGTCTATTCCTTTGTCTCTTCTCTAAATAAAAAGTTTAATTAATCAAAGCAAAATCTTGACTAATTTTAGTTAAAGTAATCACCTTTAATCAAAGCAAAGTCTCAATTATAAGTAAAAAATCATTTAATCACATAAAATTTTCTAAATAAAATCAAAGTAAAGTCTCAAATAAATTTAAAAATCTTTTGACTAATATGATTAGCATGCATATATATTTAAACACATTGCTAATTAGCTAGAATGTAAAATAAGTTTTATTTGATTCAAAAACAAAAGGCATAGATAAATTGAAACCTCAACAATAATAAAAAGAATAAAGAAATTATTTTAACTTAACTTTAGAATTCATAATGAAATTACAGTGGATCCAATCCTAGAAGCTTAGCACTTCATGAAATCAAAATAACATCAAAATAGAAGAAAAGATTGGAGAAAGAGAATGAAATTTGGCCCCCCTTAAAGGGTTCCTGAACTCCAAAGTTCTCTTTCTACTTCTTCTCGATTTTTTATATAGAACATTCATTAGGCTTGGATTCTAACTCTTCTGTTGCTAAAATCTTTTATTATGGATGTAATATTTCTCAAATATCTTTAAAATAATCTAACAGATCTGGTCAGTTTTTAAGAATAAATGGTAATTATTCTTTATTGATATGTTTTGATATAATTAAATTAATTCTTTAAATTATCAACAATTGAATTTCTATCCAATTTTTCGATTCAACCCTCTTGTTTGAGAGGAACCTAAATATTTTAAGATGGATAGTTGACACTTGGACCGTCAGGTTATGGTTTGATAGGTGCCATGCTCGCTCCTTCTCTCAAATTAGGTTTTTCTTGTTTGACTGGAACCTGAATATTTTAAGATGGATAGTTGACACTTGGACCATCAGATTAGGTTTTGACACATGTCAAGCTCCCTCCTTCTCTCAAATTAGGTTTTTCTTCCTTGTTGCATGCTCGTGTGGTTGTGGTTACTACATCTTTGCGTTGGCGGTCCATGGAAGATGAAGATCTCGTGGTGGCTGAACGTCAAGATGGCTTACAATTCTGATCACGTGTAGGGTCTCGTGTTGCTAGTGGAGTGAAGGTTCATTTCAGCATCTCACTCATGGTGGTTTTTGATGTGGAAAAGATATCTATCAAAGTTGCTTTGTGTGCATGATGCACGATTTCTAGCGAGGGAGCTCTAATGTGGTACGTCAGGATCTGGGTGCGTCGCCATCATTGCGAATTTCAGTAGGGTTGCTGAACTAACATCGCGTTCATGTTCAGGTGTGTTACAATGGTCATGAAACTCTGGCAAATTGTAGGTGGTGGCGTCTGGGTCGCGAAAAGGCATAGACAAACTGCACTTCCGACATGGCTGACGGCGTGATGCTGATCTGGCAAGTTACAACTGCGGGTTGGTAGGGATGGCAAATAAACCTATTCCCATAGGTATTGTCCGAACCCATCCTCATTTTTATGGAAAAATCCCGCGGGTTTGGGTATGGGTATGGGTATAGGTATGAGTATAGGAAATACCCAACTTTTTCAATTGGGTATGGGATGGGGATAGGGATGTAAATATTCGACCCGACTTTTATTTTTTATTTCTTCTAATTTTTTGGCTTGTTATAAAATTCATTCGCATCTCCAAGATAATTTTGGTCTTATCACAACCTTTATGCAATTATGTTCAAATAATGTATGTCAATTAAATATATTTTATGTCTCATATTTGAATATTTCTACTATTTTTTTATATTTTTATTTATTGTATATTTTCTTTTCACATGACAATGTTTAACACTCTTGATTTAAGTGTTCGATAACAAACTTTTTATTTATTAGGTAATATAAAAAATTATCCTTTTTATTCTATTGTTATTGATTTTTTTTATCTGAAGAACTCTTTTGTTTTCCTAAAACAATTTTCGTTATCTATCAACAATTGACTAAGTTCATATTTGAAAAGTTTTCTTAGATTTCTAAGGTGATTTTCATCTTATTATACCTTTAATTATACATTTGTTTTTCTTTGTGCCATTTCATTCCATGGTCTCTCAAATTGTTTTTAAGACACACATTTGGTCATCTTTTTAATACTTTAATTTTTTTGTTTATTTTTATCATGTAGAATACTATTTTGATATTTTTATATAATTATTTTTATTTTCTAACTCATTATCATACTTTTAATTTTATCAATAAAATTGTATAAATAAATTTTATTTGCTATAATATAATAATTTAATGTAATTGTCATGAATTGTTTTTTTCACCGTCCTTTAAATTGAAAAGATGAAATATCTATGTTAAAATTCTATTATTATTAGTTTAATCTTTGTTCCTTGTGTGATTTTGATCAAGTAATGTATTATAACTTTTATTAGTATATAAAATAAAAGTTTTCATAATTTAAAAAATTAAGGTAAACAGACATTTAAAATATTTTTGAAGTTGAATATTCGTTTTTCTTTTATATTTTTTAAAAAATATTTTTAAATTCTAACAATTAGGTTTCATTAGTGTTTGAATTCAATAAATGTTTTCGTTCTAGTGAAATTTTATTTGGTATTCTAATTTGAAATGTATATAATTGAAATATATACAATTATAATTTCTTTCTAAATATTTTATATTTAAGAAACAAACATCCTTTTAATATTTAAAATGTGATAATATTATGTTTCCTTTACCGTAATTTTTTATTATTTTATAAAAATGAATTAATTAATATTAAAGCAGTAAGAAAGTGGGTTCAGATACGAGTATATACTCGTTGCCTGGTGTGGATGGGAATGGGACAAAATTTTGATACCTATTGGGCTTGGGTATGGGGATGGAGATGAAATTTTTTCTCTAGGGATGGGTATGTGATAGTGAAACATGTCCCCGCCCCGCCCCGTTGCCATTCCAACTAGTTGGGACCTCATCGGTGCAATGAAGGAATTTTTGCTTGAGTTCTAGTTAGAGAGGAGAAGATGGTAACATGGCACAATCTAGTTGGTCAACTGGTTAATGCAAGGATTATGCCACGTGACATGTTCTGGTTGGATAGTTTTAAAAGTTGAGGATTTCCAAATAGCAACTTATGATTGAGGCTATTTTATGAGTGGTAGATAGGGGTGGAAAAACAGGTTGGATCCGACAGGCCAGTTCATCAGCCCATGTTAAAAGGGACGGTTCGGGTTGAAGATTTCAACTTGTTAGCTTATTCTAGCATTGTTCGTCCAGCCCGTCAAATATGGACCAACAAGTCCCAACCCTTTGAGCTTATTTAAAAATTAGAAAGTAAAAATTAAAAAGACTAATTTTTTTATATTATATTTTTTAAAAAGGTGTAAATATATAATGGTATTGTAATTTAAATCATTAACACTTATAATTTAAGTTTCAATTATTAGTTATGATAAAGTAATATAACATGTAAATGTAATAATTATTTTGAGTTATCTAGTTAAAAACATTAACTAATCAATTAAAAGTTTAAAAAATATTTTATATGATTAAATATGTTTTTAATATTAAATTTATATGTATATATAAACAAATTTTAAGAAAAAAAAATTGAAATCAAAATTAAAAAATTAAAAAAAGCCCCTCTAACTCATCTTGTACAAGGTGGTTAGCATTATTGGGCCGTTTCTATTTGATAAATCAGCTTGGCCTGACCCATTTTTTATGGACCACGAACAGGTCGGGCCCAAACGGGGGGCTGGCCCATTTTGCGACCTATAGTGGTAGGATGGATGAAGGTTAGTAGATTAAGGGGTGTAGAAACAAGTTTTGGTGGTCAGATTGAAAAAAGGTGAGTGTATATGAAATTTAAGGGGTGTATGACAGAGTTTTCAAGAATTTGTTGATTTTGACCTTATTTTGGAGGTGTCTTGTAACTTAAACCAAATTATTTTTATACCTTCAATGAAGTTAACTTAACTTTTTTAGCTGCATTAGCAAAACATTAAAATATCTAAAAATAACTTATGCAACTAAAAAACACTTCTTAAGACATTTTTATCTCACAAGCTCAATAAGCTTAATTACCACAAATCTATTTAAAGCAATCTTTTAAAATAGTTCAAAACAAAATGCCTCATGGAGAATAATAAAAAATGCAAATAAACCAAAACAAAACATCAAACCCTAAGTTGGGTCATATGAAAACTTGAATTCAATAACAAAACGAGATTGTTAAAGCTTCAAGGGAACGAAAATGATTGTTGTAACATAGAAAATGTAAACCCCATAGATGAGTGTTGTTCCAAGTGGCAACAAATCAAAAAACCAAAAGGCCCAAGCTTTCCAAATGTGCAGAAAACATAAAACCCAACAATGGATGTTGTCAATAATGCATAAAACATGAGAAAAGAGTGCTAAAATGTGATAACTAGATGGGCACCTCCATGGGTCACCATACAAAGGTTCAAAAGATAAAAATGGAGTATGAGGAAGAAGGTAAGGGCTGCCACACAAAAATGAGACCTAAATCTCGTGGTCACATCACTCTGGTTCACTCTATTCACCAAAATGCCACTACATACTTCAAAATTACAAAAATGTCACTATAAGCCCAAAATGTTAGTCTAATGACCTGGACAAGCTAATTGACATGGCGCGGACGTGACAATGATGTGGGAATGATGTGAAAACTCTCTCTTCATCTTAAGATTAGTGTCCAAGCTCCAAAATTGCTTCACCCAAAATACCTAAAAATAATTACAAACGAAATTAGACCAAATAATCTAAAATTAATCAAAATTCGGAATAATGGCCCAATAAAGCTCAATGGATGAAAATGCACTAAGATAGACCATTAAGCACTAAAAATCCATCAAGATGAGCACCAAAAAGGTATAAGAATAAAGGAAAATAATGATTCATCAACATTCATATTTTAGGACAAAAATTTCCTTTTGTTGGGGAGAATGTAAGGACCATAGGATTAGAAGAGGTGGTGTTTGAGGCACGTAGATGAGTGGTGTTGGTGGTAGATGGTAGAGCCTTGAAGGAACCAAAGAAGTATTGAGAAGGTGTATTGGTAAAGTGTTAAACGAAAGGTGTAGGTTGTATTAGTCAGACGATGTGACTTAGTAAAAGATTGAGCGTAAAATGCATGCACCAAACGACTAGTTAACCACCCCAAGTAGATGAGTTATGGTTGAGCGTTAGATGTCATGGTGGCAAGCATTAAATATTGCTTGCGCACTAAGTTGTTCGGTTGGGTGTTGGCTGCATAGTGATGGTGACTCGTTGATGCGTAATGTAAGACCCGGGAAAATTAAATAGTTATTTAATTAATTATTTAATTAGGACGGGTAGCGGGAACATTTAAAGCAATAAATGCGAGGAGCTATGACATGGAAGAGTACTAGCTCAAGTGGTTGAGAGTACTTTATTGTGTGTGAGGACTTGGGTTTGAGTCCTATGTGTGCCACTTGGATGTTATTTAAATTATGTGTTTTTGTGTGCTTATATATTGAACTCGTATGGATGATGATAAATCCTTAAAATTGTGGGAGTCATCATGAAACATGTGTTGGTTGAGTGGTTTGGCCTTGGCTTGGTATGTGCATGAGAGTGGGTTCAAACCTTGTTGAGAACTAAATAATTCCTTTTTGCCAAATTTTTCTTGTGCATGAATGTGGAAGGATTAGAAACTTAGCAGCCAAGGGAGGGGTAACCTAAGGGCTGGAAATCAGAGAGTTAGTTGAGTATTTGGTTAGCCTTGGTATCACTTTTTAATTAAAATTCGTGTAAGCCACTAAAGGAGCAATTAAAGGAGAGAGATAGTGAGAGGAAGGGTTAAAAGAGAAGAAAATAGCATTGGGGGTTCGTGGTACTCATAAGCAAAGGCTTTTCCGAGAATTGGGACTGATAAAGTAAGGCAGTGAGGCTGGAAACGCAAAGGTTGGAGTGGAAAGCAAGGGCTAGGGAGGCTTGGTGAAGGGATAAGCACACCTATTCGAATTTGGGCCAAGAATCCAGGTTAGGGGAGTTGTTTTTCTTGCCTTTTTGATTGCAACTGAATAACTGTGCAATGCCTTGAATCATAGCATGATCACTGCGTCATTTTCTGCACTGTAGCATTGAAGTTTCTGGATTTTTCCAGAAACCGCCTGGCGGTTCATCCCGTACCGCCAGGCGACTCATCAGTGGCGTGTGATTGTTCTTGTTTTGGTTGAATCGCCTGGCAGTGATGGGTCTCTGCTAGGCGACGCGACGCTGTTGCGCTTGTTTTTGCTGGGGGAGTTTTGATGCTGTTTGTGTGGAGATTGTTATGGGTTCTGAAATTATTGTATGTGGATTGTGTTAGATGCATTGTTGACATGAAACTAACCTGTAGTTGGGGGTATGACCAAGTTAGGTCATATTGGGTATAGAAAGTTGTGATTTTATGTTCAAGCACGAGAGGGAATGTGAGTGTGGTTAAATTGTGGAAGATAAAAGCTAGGAAGAAGTTAAGAGTTTGATCGAGAATAGGAAGTCTAGTTATCATAGAGGTATTACTGCAAATTGATGTACTAGGCGACAAGGATGAATTTGTTAGAGGTATGAAGCCATTCACGAGTGTAGAGGATTCTGTAAATTGGTAGGCACTGTTGTGCCGCCTGGCGGCGAGCCTAGAGCCGCCAGGCGATAGCGAGCCCAGGGGTTGTGTTCTGAGATTCTGGCGGCCATGTTCAGGACTGTCGGGAAGGCCTGCGAGT
>Ga0214543_1002256_pt1 | contig 37930 bp, 20 predicted proteins | sample CNSS2metaG_FD_160094 | JGI IMG/M metagenome (GOLD analysis project Ga0214543, IMG submission 160094) | Root nodule microbial communities from cowpea collected in UCLA plant growth center, Los Angeles, California, USA - CNSS2 | ecosystem: Host-associated > Plants > Roots > Nodule | place: USA...
CGAGCCTTATACCTCTCCACATTACCGTTAGAATCCCGTTTGGTCTTAAATAACCATTTACAACCAATGGGTTTCACACCTTCTGGTAATGGGACAAGTTCCCAAACCTTATTGTCTTGCATGGATTCATACTCTTCCCTCATTGCTTCAATCCATTTTTCTGAATTAGGATCTTGTATGGCTTGACGGACGGTGATTGGATCATCTTCCATCACACCATTGTTAGGATCTTCATTTTCTTGGAGAAATACAACATAATCATCTGAAATGACACTTCTCCTTTCTCTCATGGATCTCCGCAAAGGTGCTGGCTCATGAAGCATAGGTTGTTGAGGATCTTGAGTTTGTTCTTCACGAACAACCAAATCATCTTGAGTATGGGGTTCATCAACAATGTTTTATGGAGGTTCCGAACTTACTTCATCAAAAGTAATTGTTTGAATCGGTTCTGGAATTATTACCGATTCTTCCTCCAAAACAAATTTCCTAATCTGATTCTTTCCCCCAAACTCAATATCCTCAAAAAATGTAGCAGTCCCTGTCTCAAAAATTGTCTTTAATATGGGATCATAAAATTTATATCCCCTGGATCTCTCAGAATAACCAATAAAGTAAATACTTACTGTTCGGGAGTCCAATTTCTTTTCATTTGGCTTATAAGACCTTGCCTCAGCTGGACAACCCCACACATGGAAATGCTTTAGACTAGGTTTTTGCCCAATTCAAAGCTCATAAGGTGTTTTGGTAGCTGCTTTAGTTGGTACTCTGTTCAGAATATAAGCTGTCGTCTTTAGTGCCTCTCCCCAGAGTGACTCTGATACCACATGTAAGCATAAACGCAAAATATGATCCTAATATTGATTATAATAATTAATCATAAACTCGTAAACAATATCTCATACCCATACTGATAATCATGTTGTAAATGTTGTAAATAGTAAACGGAAGTGTACCTGAATTGGCCATAATAATAATATTAGAGTAGAGTACTAACTATACAGTGATCTTCCTCCTGTAGAGCACCTTTATTTCCCTTTGGTTTTCTCTCTCTTGATGGGGATAGGGAGAAAGGAACAGGAAGAGTATATTATGACTCTGTGTGTGCTCTCAGAAGGGGACCACGACCATTTATAAACTGAATTACTTAAGTTTTAGTATTTCTAATTTGGTCCCTCATCATATTAGAAATTAATAACTGGTCTCTACAAAATATTTATTTTCATGACATATGCCTTTAGCCAAATCTTTAATTTAGTCATATCACTTTATTATTTGGCTTTATAAATAATAGGCCTAACACATTTAATTATGTATCATATATATGCATGACCCAAAATCACTAACAGTTGCGTGAAAGCATAAGGATGATTAGAAACTTGTTTAACATGATGGTTCTTTTGTATTTCCATTGTTTCCATTGCTCTCCATACCCTCTGCCACTACTTCAGAAGACATGTTGATGCTTTCGCTTCCTAACTCAACCTTCTATAATCACTGAATATTATGCCACTCAAATTACACATGCATGCACAGTAAGTGTATTCATGACAACATCAAAATATATACTTATCACCCACCACAGGACAAGAAGGTTTAAATAAAATCTCTATATTCATATTAAACAAATTATATGAAATTATGATCTTTGTATTTCGTTGAATTTTATAGAACTAGATTAATAATTGAAATAGTTGAATGTTGAGCATTCAGTTCACATCTCACTCCTGTTATTAGAAATACAATTCCTTTACTGAGCATCACAATTGTTACTTTCATCTTAAAATCAATTAATATTATGTTCAATTAACATTACTCTCAATTTTGAAATATAAACACATTTAATAGGGGGATTTTTTTTTTGTTTTTGTATTCAAAATAATTTTGTAATTTTATTAATTATCTTTTTTTTCAAATTAAATAATTTTTTTTACTTTTTAAATGACCATTTATTTAAATTTAATTATTTTTTAAATTAAAATAATTTTATCTTAAATAAATTTTTATTTATATTTAACATTTGTTTAAATTAAATTAATTATGTATAATAAAAAAATAAAATACAAATATGTGTAAAGTATTTATTTCTACTAATATAATATTATTCTTTTAAAAGTTTCATTATATATTTTTTATGAATAGTTTAAATGTTAATTGTTTTAAACTATATCTTTTTTTTTTTATGTGTGTGTAGTAACAGAAATAGAAATTAATACCTTTTTCATTGTAACTTGTCTTTTTTTATTTTTCTATTACCTGTGTGATGTTTCAAACTTTTTGTTCATATTTATAAGCTCAAATAGTTAGTTAAATTATAATTTTATATTTATTATACATAGATAATTCAATAAAAATATATAAATAAATGTGTTTTTGAAATGTATTATAAGTCAGCATTTAATTGATTATTTATACAGAAACACTAAAAAAGTATGAAGGATGGATTTTAGAAGTAACAAACATGCATTTAACCCTCTCCGTGTTTCTCCAATCATGCGAGAAAGGGAAAGGTTTTTTGTTGCCATCTATGGTGTCTGCATTTCATCTGAATCTGTATGACGGTTCAGATATCAATGTTAATAATGTTCCGTTTTTGTTTGTTCATTAATCATGGCAATAAATAATAACAACGCATTTTGGAACTAAATAGGGTAATTAGTTTGAAACTTATTGAGGAGGTAGTTTTGTCAACAACTAAGCAACGTTATTCACAGATTCTGCGTGTTGCAGTTGCCTTCCTTGCTCTGCAATGGCATGAGGATGAGAATATTCTAAGTGGTTATGGAAAAATTTTACGTAGCTGAACACTTCCACTTCAAATTTGTCTCCTTTCATTAAATGTTGTCCAAATGAATCTTGTGATTATTGGATTCAACTTTCATGACCGGCATCAAAACTTTCAGCTTTCACAAATTTTTTTTCTTTAATTGTGATAATATTGTCAATTTTTTCAAGCAAAGGGTAAAATACTAAGACTTAGATTAGATATATTTTCAAGCAAAGGCCTCTCGTCAATTATGGTTATGGCAATTGATCACATATTAACTAACATGGTTGAGTCTAATGTTACTCAATGTCATTTGGAGAAAAGTAATTAAAAGATGCACTACAATAAGGAAGGAGTACAATAAGCGCTCATAAGAAGGAAGAAAACAGTAAGGGTTAAATATGTTTTTAGTCCCTTAACTTTCAATGAATTTTGGAATTAGTCTATTTCGAAACTTTGAACCAATTTAGTCCTTCATCTTTCGAAATACATAGATTTAGTCATTTTAATCAAATTTTGTTAAGTTTATTTGACATTTCAAGCACATTTCATAATAGTATTTGACTTAACATAAAAAAAAAAAGATGTGTTAAACAGTATAAACAATTCAAATACAATCATGAAATGCATACAAAACATCAAATAGACCTAACAAAATTTGATTAAAATGACTAAATCCATGTATTTCGAAAGATGAAGGACTAAATTAGTCCAAAGTTTTGAAATGGACTAATTCTAAAATTCACTAAAAGTTAAGGGACCAAAAATATATTTAACCCAAAAAATAAAGTTGATTACCTACTACCAAAATTTATAGGTAATAATAAAATCTATACGTTAAATTTAGTGAAAAATTATGTACGAGATTAATCTTCTTTATTATTGATTGCACATTTTAAAATATTTTTTATGAAAAAAATGTCTTCAATTTGGTAGAATTTAGAATGTTATCCAAAAGTTAAAATTATATTCTAAATTACATAATTATATTTTATTTCAAAATTACACATATTCAAAGTCACAATTATCACTACAAGAAAATCCTTAATTAAAAATCAATTTTAAAAAACAAAAAATAGTTAGTCACCTTAGTGACTAATTTAGATTTCGATTTACAAAATTAAAAATTAGTTGTTACTAAAATAGTTACTATTATAAATAAAAAATTATAATTGGTCACTAATTAATTAAAAACTAATTTAGAGACTAATTCATTTTGGTAGTCAAAACCTAGATAACTAATCCTTAGTGACCAACTTTCTTTAGTAGTTAAAATTACGGTAGTTAATTTTAAAGACCAATTAAATGACCAATTATAATATTTTATTTATAATAAGGACTATTTTATAGTAACCAATAACATTTAATTTTGTAAATTGATATTTAAATTGGTCACTATAGTTGCTAATAATTATTGATCACAATTTACAAGTTTTCTTGTAGCATATAGTCTAAGTTATATAATTTTAAATGTCAAATTATCATTGTGATAATATTATATGAAAAAAAAAATCACTTTTCACTCATAAAATACACAATTTATACACAATTTAAAGAACTTTGATAATACAATAAAAGAAACTTCAAATAAAAAATTCAGAACCGCTCCAAAATATAGTTTTGTACTCCTCTAAAAAATCTCAAGACAAAAACATTAACCACCAACATGTGTGCCTACATGAACCTTCATCACCATTTAATAGAAGAAGAAAAAAGTGAGAACTTTCAAATTCATGGAGTCCAGGAGAAAATCAAGGGGGTGCAAAAAACAATCCTGTACTCTTTGTTATAGACTAATATTGGGCCAAGTCATATTTTTGGAACAAAGCTCACACTCTTTTATTTTCTTGTTAGTTAAGTAAAAAAAGAAAAAGAAAAAACGCACAAGGGACTACTTTTTTGTATTGAAGTATTTCCCAGGAAAAGACTACAGTAAAATTACAACATTATATGTTTTACTACAATTTTAGACCAATAATACTATTTGAGTCTCGTGAAACTGTTAACCTGTTTCTTTTCCTTTCATTACTCAGTTCTGAAATCAATCATGCATGATTTATTGATAATTAAATTGAGCCTTTTAAAATTTTAATTGAATAACGGTGGAAATTATATGTTGAAATGCAATGGCGTATACATAAAAGATTTATCAATAAAAATTTATTAAAAATTAATTCTCTGATGTTGTATTTAGCCAACACTGTATGATGAGTGATTTGACATTGTGCAGAAGGGGTCATTTCATGAAGGGAATTCAAAGTCTGTTGATGTTACCTTACATTATTTTATTTTGTTTAAATATTATTGAATAGCAGTGCAGAGTATGCTAAATTTAGCATACTTTTATTCACCAATACCCTATGTGTTGCACTGAATCTCATGTCTCTGTACAAATTAGACAAGTTCCTTCTGTTGCCTAATTCAATGTGTTTCCTTTTAGGTTTTGCATTCAAAGTGCTTGCTTGCACTTAACACCGTGTTATTACGAAGGTAAAAAAAAATAACATAAATATCACCTTCTATAATCAATCTAAATCAATTTTTTTCTCTTTTTCAAATCATCACTGCACTAAGAATACACCCTAAGTGAACCTCAATGTTAACTATATATGTATCTAATGTATCTAATGGATCTAATGGGAGTGAATTAAAAATAATGTGTATTTTTTTATATAGGTTTTACTTTTTATAAATTACAAATGCACATTTACTGATGTTATTATATTACAAAAATTATGTTATTCATAACTTAATTTTAACTTAAAAGAATTTCTTTTCTTTTTATTTTGTTCGTTTTTTAAGACTATATTCAAGTAAATGCAACAAACTTGAAGTAAAATAATAACTATACATTTAGTCTCAGGAAACAGTAAACACATATGCCATTTTTGTTTTAACTATAAGTAAAATTATAGAGATAAATAACTACATCGATCGTATATAAATTCTGATAAATCCTTTTTCATGTATACGATTTTACTATATTAATATTTCAAAAGCAACAGAAGTGGTGTACACACTTTTTATATTAAATACCATGTTGACATATTTAATTTCTATAATGCATACAATTCTATAATAACTGTACGTACCAGATAATTAATATTAAAATTTTATTTGCAGCATTTGAGTTTAAAATTCTACAATTTCCTCTGAAACATGCACTGAAAGTTGTGTTTGACTGAGAACATCACAAATTTTTTATTGGATTTCTTCCTCTCTGCAGGTGAAACTCGTATTTTATTTGTTCTCTGCATTTATAAAATACCGAATCTATTTCTCCAATGCCATAAAATATGATGGATCCGATTAGTCTACCTTTTCGATGCATGATTGAAGAGAAATTGGCGGGAACAAGAAATCCACTGACATCATAACAAATTATAATTTCATTTCTATATGTTTAATTTCTGGTTTCGATCATGAACAGAAACAAATGCTAATCCCTTGTATAAAATACTTATATAACGAAAAAGAAAAAGAAAATCTCAAGGTTTAAGTATTATTTTCACACAACTTGTATAATTTACTCGTCCCCTTCAATTAAAATAAAGTCAGTGGTTTCATTTACATGATTATCTCAGCTTTTATGGTTTTTTTGTCTGAAAACTTTCGTAGTTAGTTTCTTGTTCATTTAACTTAAAGAACAAACTCATGTATACTTCTGAAGTTGTACTGGTAATAAACATGCATCCTGAGAGTTGAAGCAAAAACACACTGTATTGTTTGATTTTCTAACCGCTATAATATCTCTCACACGTCTTTCTCTTTTACCATGTATAGGTAGGGAATAACTTTTTTTCTTGGTTCTAGCAGTGAATATAAAAGGAGAAAGTAAGTAAGTAAGTAAGACTATTTATTTGGTGGTATGAGTAAGTAACAGTATTGTATTGCAATGTCAGTGAAAACAGATTTTGGGACCGCACGCACCTGACAGCAACATGTCCAAATCTGAGACTCCAGTTTTCACCTTGTTTTCACGCATACGTTAGAGCTTTAGATCTAATAAAATACACTTTCCCATGACATGTCAATACGACAAATCTAACCTTCCCCACACTCAAATCGCGCGCAGGCTTCGTCTCCAACCTCTTCATAAATGGACCTTTCTTTCATATCATACATCTCTCTGTCCACAGCCGTAGTAGTAGTAAGTAACCATAATCAATGGCGCTCAAGCTTTATGGTCTACCTATGTCCACAAACACCACCCGTGTCATGATTTGTCTCCATGAGAAAGAGGTCGATTTTGAACTTGTTCCGGTCAATGTTTTCACTGCAGAGCATAAACAGCCTCCTTTTCTCTCCAAGAACGTAAGCCCTTCAACTTTTTTCTTCTCTTATAACCTACCCCCCACCCGCTAACTTTTCTAGTGTTGCACATGCAGCCCTTTGGTTTGATTCCAGTACTCCAAGACGGTGAACTCATTCTTTTTGGTATACTTTCATTCTTCTTCTTCTTCTTCTTCTTCAGTCGGGATAATATTTTTACAATTTTTGTTTTTTTTTTTAAACTTTGCATGAACCCCTTTTGTCCATAAAATCTTACCCAGAATGCAAGCTTTTATCAGATTTATGTATCAAGCATGTCTTTGTTCCAACAAAATTATCATATGTGTTGTCAAGATATGTCAAGAACATGAATCCTTAGCAGTTCAAATCACGTGGAGGTTCTGGACAACATGATGGTCGCTAAATTCCAAATGCATGTCTTATAAAGTGCATCTGTTTAGTGAACAGTCCTATTTCATAGATTCTCCAACTTTTTCTGAAGCAGTGGCCCAAAATGTGTCAATCTTTTTTTCTGAATGTTCAAATAATGTATCTTTTTGAGGTTATGCATGACAGAGTCCAGGGCCATTACTGCATACGTAGCTGAAAAGTTCAAGGAAACGGGACCTGATCTGATAAGGCACAAGGACGCAAAAGAAGGTGCAGTGGTGAAGGTGTGGACGGAGGTAGAGGCTCACTACTACGAGCCAGCAGTTTCACCTATTATCTACGAGCACTTCGTGGCCCCTTTCCAGGGCAAAGAACCGGACAAGTCAGTGATTGACACCAACGTTGAGAAGCTTAAGAAGGTGCTGGATGTGTACGAGGAAAAGCTGAGCAGCACTAAGTACCTTGCTGGGGAGTTTTATAGCCTGGCTGATCTTTGCCATGTCTCTGAAACTCACTACTTAATGCAGACCCCTTGTGCTTCCATGATCAATGAGCGTCCCCATGTAAAAGCTTGGTGGGAAGATATCTCTTCTAGGCCTGCTTTCAGTAAGGTTGAGCCAGGAATGACTTTTGGTAAGAATCAAGAATGAGTGTTTCCGTGTTCTTTCAGCTTCTACCTGCTTAGTTTGTTGTACTATGTTGTCTAGTGTAGCAACTATGATTCAACTCTTGCTTTTTTCATTTCAAGTGTCTTTAAGAAGGACTATGAGTCCCGTTATCTTCATTTCATTAATTTAAAAAACTAATTAAGTTGTAGTGTTTGAACGTAAGCTGAATCCTTTTATATAATTAATTTCATGTTAGTTTTACTTACCATGTATACTTTTACTTTTGTCAACTTTAACTTAGTTTTTCACATGTCAACAAATAAAACAAATTATGTCAGTACAATACATCGAAAGCTTTTATCAAAACTACTGAACATACATACAGTCATATAACGATGACTCCTCAAGTTACACGCAAAAAGGAGACTAGATCTCTTTTTGCAGAAATCTGAAGATTTTCAATCCTGGTTCACTAAACAAATAAGGAAAAACCTATTGGCTGGATAATACAAATTTTTAAAATATCTGAACTTTAATTTTAACATTTACATTTTCTCGTCAAAATTTCCACTCGTCGAAGATTAATAAGGCATCAATATAGTTTTAGTCAAGAAATTACACAAGGATAATAGCATATTCTTTTGAATGTATTATTTGTTACTGACAACAATTTATTAAAAATAACGATTTTTCTATTAAGTTTCACTTTATAGTTAATGTTGTATAAAATTGAATCAATCGTGTGTTAAAAATGTATGTTACTATTGCTTATTTTCTAACATTAAGTATTTATTAATTGATTAACAATATAAAAGTCTCTATTATGAGAGTATAGTCATTAAACTCTTAATGAGATTCCAGAAACCCTGTAATAATTTCCAAGATTGATGCAATTTTTTCTTTTACAAATTAAATAACAAGTTCTCATCTCGGTAAGACCACGTTTGTAGTAAGTAATTGAATTTAGACTAGGAATATTATAACAATGATTAAATATATTTTTGATATCTTAACTTTAAGCGAAATTTGGAATTAGTATTTTTTCAAAATTTTGTTTTAATTTAGTTCCTAAATGTTGGAACTGTATGAATTTAGTTTTTTTAATTGAATTTTGTTTAGTTGATTTAACGTTTTAAATGTGTTTCATAAAGTTGAAGCGAAAATGTGTTAAATTGTGTAAACAACTTGAATGTTATCATCAAATTAATCTGTTTGAAACATGAAATAAACTTAACAAAAATTTGGTTAAAATGACTAAATCTATGCGGTTCTAATAAAGTTGGAGACTAATTATTGAACCAAAGTTTCAAAAATAACTAATTCCAATTTTCAAATAAAGTTAAAGGACTAAAAACATATTTAACTCTTGTAATAACACAAAAAACTTCGTATTTCTAGAAAATATTATCACAATCTTATAAGTTTTTTACTTAGTAAAATGTGATTCTTAAAACTTAATTACTATTTTCACCCCCAAAATGCCTTCTAATCTACTTTTTTCTTCTTCCTATATAATCACATTTATCTTTATTCCCAAGAAGAAGAAAACACACCCTTCTTGTTGGGAATAGTCCAAGTCTGAGTCAAACATTATATAAGAATAAAGACTCATAACATCATTGTCTTAAGGTTTTGGTGTAAAAGTGGTGTCAAATATCTTTTATTTGTAAGACCAATGACATATATATATAGAACTACAATCTCTCAATGACTATGATCATATATGAGAAAATATATAAACCCTTCAATGATATCAGAGCCAATGGTTCAGAGTGATTGACTGCATAACCATAACCAAAAAGGGATCACTCATACATCTGGAGGGAAATATATCATATGAAAAAAAAAACAAGGGACTCACCCTTGAGGAGAGATTGTTTGGAATAGTCCAAGTGTGAGTCAAAGTTTCACATTAGATAAGATAGACAAAATTAAACACTATATAAGAATAAAGACCCATAACACCATTTCTTAAGATTTTGGTGTAGAAGTGATGTCAAATATCTTATTTGTACATGACCAATGCAATCGTTATTTACTTATCTCAACAACGAAAAATGCTCTTCTGTGATAAGGTAATTATCTTTTTCAAAAGGTTAGTATTATTGTGACACCTAATAAATTATTATACAATGTGTGTACATTCATTATTTTAACATTCAATCTTTCTCTTTCTTTTAAATATAAAAAATAAATTTTTTTAATAGCCAAAATACCTTAGTTATCAATGTATCTGTTGTGAAAAAACATTTTTCGTTTCAAAATACTTTCAGTACAGCACTGTGTACACGTGAATGTTATTTTATTTACTGGCTCGTCTTTTTCAAGAAAAATGACGGAAGAATAGTTCCCTCTACTTATCTGGCTTGTTTGTCTGACCTACAAATATTTCTTTCATTGAAAAATTCCTGGAAAGTAATTTTCTATCAATGTTATATACTAATCTGATCACAAACCGCACTCCCTTCCGTATCTCCAAATTCACTGAAAAAAATAATTTTCAGATTCAATCATGACAATAAAACTTCATGGAAGCCCCTTCTCCACAGCCACCATGCGAGCTACTGCTTCCCTGTACGAGAAGGAGGTTGAATTTGAGTTTGTTCACGTTGACATGAAAAATGGTGAACACAAAAAGGAACCCTTCATTTTGCTCAATGTAAGCATTTAGTAAAATTTTCTTATGGCTCCACTGGTATTAACCCTTGTTTAGCTAATTTTTAATTCTGCTATTCACCTCGTTCTGATGCAGCCATTTGGGCAAGTTCCAGCGTTTGAAGATGGAGATTTGAAGCTCTTTGGTATGATATATATGATTAAATATATACACTCACCAAATTTTCTGATTTTTAAGAAATTTCAGTATATGAAAAAAGTGTTCATATTCTTTGTCTAAATGTACATTAGTAGTAGACAGGAACATGGAACTAACAATTTGAAACACAGAATCAAGGGCAATAACTCAATATATTGTTCATGAGTATGCTGAAAAGGGGACCCAACTGATATGCAACGAGTCGAAGAAGATGGCAATGGTGAGAATGTGGATGGAAATAGAGAGCCAAAAGTACGATCAAGCAGCTTCAAAACTTGTATGGGAGCTTGCAGTAAAGCCTATGTATGGGATTCCAACAGATCAAGCAGCTGTAGAAGAGACAGAAGGGAAACTAGGTAGTATTCTTGATTTCTACGAGAAAACACTGTCTCAAAACAAATACTTGGCAGGTGAGTGCTTCACCTTGGCGGATCTGCATCACCTTCCCACCATTCATTACTTGATGAACACACCGAGCAAGAAGTTGTTTGAATCACGACCACATGTTACTGCATGGATTGCTGATATTACTGCAAGACCAGCTTGGTCTAAGGTTCTTGCCATGCAGCCAAATCTAAGCAGTAAATAGAGACCAACGCATTTCACCACATGTCGTGTACTCTCAAAACTTCAAAAGATGCTTCGCCACCATAAGTTCATCAAATTCGTTGCCCCGTTTCCCATATTCATCTTTCATCTTTTATGTAATGCAAATTTTGCTGTTGTTATCGTTTTCTCTTGAACAAATTGCACTTGCATATGTTATATCTCCAAGTTCACACGATTCTTTTATTTTCTCCTTTAATAACCTTGAAATACATTACATATTTCGGTACTTTTATTTTAACACCCAACAAATTTTTGCACATACTTTATAATCACTTTTTTATTCTCTTTCTTTACAAATACAAAAAATTAACATTTTTAATAACCAAAATACTCCATAAAAATAAATTTTGATTCGGCGTATTGTTCAATAAACATTTTTCTACATATTTGTACCAACAATAATGCCATTGCATAGGTCCCGACAAAATAACACTACAAGAATTTATTAAATTAGCTTCCATAAAAAAAGAGTTGGTGGGATATTAGACGCTTAAAAAGTATTCTAACTTTAATTACATACTCTATAGAATGGGCTAAACCCACTCTAAGCTCACTCTAATGTAGTCTTAACAATTTTTTAAATAAAAAATAAAATAAATTACAAAATAAAGAGATAGGGATGAAATGAAAATCAAAGAGAAGATCCAAGCACTCTTCCAAGTTTTTAGGCAACTGCTTCATACTCCAATTGTGTCTCTCTTTCGTGTCTCCATCTTCAATTCGTAACACATCTTCCTCTCCAATCCTAAAACGCGGGAAAACCACCATGCATGGAGGAGAAGACCCAAGGAGGAGCAGGAGAGATTCCCAACGCTCCTAGCAACCTCCAAGAGGCTCTCCAAGCACCCAAAAGTGTTTATTTATCATAAAAAAAATTAGGAATTGTCAAAACCCAAACAAGATTAAAAACCCAACTTTTGACATGTCAGCGACATCACCGCTCAACCTTATCTCAGCAGTGCTCAACGCCAGGTTTTACGAATTGAATGGCGTTCAGCCCCAATTTCCATCGCTAAGCCTTCTAGCGCTCAGCCTCAGTTCGCCACCGCTCAGCCTTGTGGCTCTCAGCTCTAGATTTCCACCGCTCAACCTTGGGCAATTTGACAACATTATGTATTTAAAGCACTAGGCGTGATTCCAGTGGCGCTCGACGCAGGTATTTTCTTCAAAATCAATATTTTCTTGTTGAATCATGCTCCCTTGAGTTCTTGCTTGTTTTCCTCCACCGCAAATATTTCCTATTAACTTATTTAACACATTTAAAAGAGATATTAGAGGAAAAACAAGCATAAAACAACTGAAACACAAAACAAAACAAACCACACTAAACTTGAGGATATAACAAGATAAAAGCTAGGAAAGAGTTTATTTATTCATGACAATAAACACACAAAAGAGGTAAAAATGGACATTATCAAGCTTGTGGCAGCAAGAGTCATCTTAAGGATATCATCAGAGTGTGTAGAATTAGGATAAGCACAGTGGTGGTTGTGATTGCTAGTGTCTAAGGATGGTAATGCTCAGAACGATCGTTGATCGGGAGTTGGGTTACATTATATGGTTTATTATTTCTCTTATTTTGAGCTCACTCTATTTGTTTGTGTGTGGTAATGATCGTGTAACTTGTTACACGAGAGCATGTGTTGTTGCAAGTTAAGATGTGGATGCTTAGCGCTAGAGAGAGGGCTAGTGGGATTTGATTAAAGACTATGGTTTATTTACTATGTATTTCCTTTTTCAGTGTTTACGAACTTTGAATTGTAATGGATTTGGAACTTGGTTTCGGTAATTATGTAAGAGTGAGATATGACTCATTTCGGCACGACAAATAAAGTTTTGAATTTCCTGTGTATTGCCTTTTTCGGTATTTACGAACTTTGAATTGTAATGGTTTTGGAATATGGTTTTGGTAATTATGTAAGAGTGAGACATGACTCATTTCGATGCGATAAATAAAGTTTTGAATTTCTCACGTTTTGGTGAAAGAGAATTATATGAATGATGAGTTTTATTTTATGTTAATTATTTATATTTATTTAAATTGGTAATATCTAGTTAAGATATTACACTATAAATATTGTTAATTCATATGTATTGGTCAAACTTTTGTTGGAATTTGTTTTTCATCAAAATTGTTTATGTATGGTGTTGTGACCCAATTGATGGTTTGTAAATTTGTCCAGTAAGTGCACTAGATCAATTGTAGCACAAGAATGTCTTATCCACATGATTTGATAAAACAATAATATATAATCTATTCAAGTTTGTAATAACATAATAATAAAGGCACTACTAGAAAAATGTAATTTAGCCACCAAAATTAGCCACCAAAATAATTTAGTTGCAAATTCTGATTGAAATAGCCACCAAATAGTATTAGTCGCAAATTAGCCACCGAATTCGGAACCGAATCAATGTACAGTAAAATTAATTGTTATAGTGACCAAATTTGTGATCAAATTTTTTTTGTCTCTAAATGTAATGTTTTAGTCACTGATTTAGTGACTGAAATAAATATTATTTTATGAAATATATTTAATATGATAATTAGCCATTGAATATTTTGGTCGCTAACATATTTAATATGTATTGTTGTAGTCACTGATTTTGCGACCGAAATAAATATTATTTTATAAAATATATTTAATATGATAATTAGCCTCCAAATGTTTTGGTCGCTAAAACATTATTTAATATGTATTATTTTAGTCACTGATTTTGTGACCGAAATAAATATTATCTTATAAAATATATTTAATATGATAATTAGTCACCAAATATTTTCGGCCGCTAAAATATCATTTAATATGTAATATTTTAGCCACCGATTTTGCAACCAAAATAAATATTATTTATTAAATATATTTAATATGATAATTAGACATTGAAAATTTTATGTAGTAAAAAATTATTTATTTAATATAAATTATAATTATTTAAAATATTTATTTTATAATTTGCTGTAGTTTAAAGAAACAATATCATGCTTAAAAAAATAACTTAAGATTTCACGATCTGCATTATTTCATATTTTCTGATCGAAAGTTGAATAAGACTCAATTAAAAAATTCTAAGCTCTCTAAGTATTTATAAAAAAAAAATGTAATTGTGACTCAATTTATCTATGTCAACATATTTAATATATTTGATCTTTTCTTCACCTAAACACTACGTACAATATATGAGAGGATATGTAACTTGACTATAGGAAGTGATGCAATTTTTATTAGTTGAAGAGTTAACTAGATTGTATAAAATAGAATAGAAAAAAAAAGTAGAAGTTGAGGTTTTGTTCAGGAAAGAAGAAAGTCTTAATTATGTTGAATCATGAATAAAATTATTTTTAACTATATGTTTTTGAGTTTATTTTTATTTAGTAAAATTAAATATGCAACACTTATTGGTAAGTAGAAAATTTAATATAAATAAATTAATTTAGTCACCGGATTTAATTACTAATTTAGTCACTGATTTAGACATTATTTTATTTATTAATTTAGCCACTAATATTATTTTAATAAATTAATAAAATTTATTTATTTGTGACTAAATTAACGACTGAAAAAAAATTTCATGAAATTAAAATTCATTCATATAAATAAGAAATTGTTATTAATTTCTTTATAAAATATTTTGTATAAAACATTTTTCACATAATATTGTTAAAAAAACACATTCCTACCATTTTTTTTTATTTTTGTAGTAAATACTTACAAATTTTGTTATGAAAAATAATTTGCAAGAAATTGATACTAATGTTTTTGCAAAATATTTTGTAAAAACATTTTTTGCATAATACTACTAAAAAAACACATACTTCCTACCAATTTTTTTTTTTAATTTCTTTAGTAAATACATACAAATTTTGTTATGAAAAATAATTTGTAAGAAATTGTTATCAATGTTTTTGCAAAATATTTTGTACAAAACATTTTTCGCATAACACTACTAAAAAACACATACTTCCTACTATTTTTTTTATTTTGTAGTAAATACTTACAAATTTTGTTATAAAAAATAATTTGCAAGAAATTATTACCAATTGTTTTGCAAAATATTTTGCACAAAACATATTTTTTCACAAATCTTTTTGTGAAAAATACTTGCAAATTTCATAATTCTATAGGAAATAATTATCTGTAAAAGAATTAATTACCGATTAAAATTTTTAACAAAAATTACAAAACACCTGCCTATTAAAACTCTAAGAAAAAATAACAAAAAAGGTTTTTTCCTTACAAAATTTTAGAACAAATTTATAAGAAAATTTTTATAAAATATAATTTTTTAATATATATATATATATAATGAAATTATCCTATGTTTAAATAGAATTCTCAATATATTATTAAAATTAAGTTATTGTGGAAGTGTTTTCTTATAAGGGCATTAAAATATAATTTTCCTAGATTTAATCAACACCATATCTACGAAGACAGAGCAAAATTTAAGTGCTGAATGTAAAAATACAGCACTTTTCCAAAAAAAAAAAATATTTTAATGAAAAAAAAAATTAATACCAATGCGCATCCGGGGAATCGAACCCCGGTCAGTACCGTGGGAGGGTACTATGATACCACTACACCAGATGCGCTTGTTGAGGTCTTGGTGGAAATACTTTTTTATTATTCAATTTATATGTTTCTTTACGTGTTATTAATTTGTAATAATACCAACTTAATATTTACATAATTCTTTTATCCAAAATTCAAATAAATTATTTAATTCGAAATCATATATTTAAGTTTTTTCTTTAATTTTTTTTCACCTTTAAGTAATTTTATAATGCTTAAGGTCTAATTATTGCAGGTTGCATAATTATCTTATAACGAAGATTAGGTGGGTCAAGTTATAACTCAAGTGAGATTCATAGTAAGATAATTGTTAAGAGGAAGATTGTTGTAGGAGGCATTAATTGTCTCGTAGCAAAGGCACAGTGGATCGGGTCACAATCGAATTGTGGCGCTTGGACTATTACCTTTTTAAGTAAAAAGAGTTGTGCCCCAACTATTGGCTGTAATTTTTGGCCTAGTAATAAATGTTCGATACTAATAATTGGTATCAGAGCCAAGGAATCTAATTGTTGAGAGGGAGATTGTTGGAGGTGACATCAACTCTCCCGTGACAAAGGCAAAGTGGGTCGGATCACAACCGAATCATGACACTTAGATTGGGTTGTTACACTCTTAAGTAAAAAGAAATGTGCCCTAACTATTAGCTATAACTTTTAGTCTAGTGGTAAGCATTCAATTTTCAATAGTACCTAATTCTTTAAGAGATGATTATCGTAGGTGATATAAATTATTTTGTGACATACTCACAATCTAATTGTGCGACCAACCAATTTTATGAAAAAATATTTATCTGTATTAGATATATTTAGCTTTAAAAATGATTGATTTTAAAAAATGCAAAGGTAGATTCATCCGCTTTGTGGATTGTAACAGCAAACGGGCAGTGATAAAACCTTAAAGTTGCTCTAAAAAACTCTCTCAATATTATACATTATTATGTCACTATTTTTTAATCATGTGTAACTTGAATTATTTTCAGCTAAAAGATTAAAATTTATTATCAATTTTAACATACAGGTATTGAATCTTTAAAATTATTTAAGTATAGAGTATTGAACATTCCTCAGTTTAACCTCTAAAGTGTTATTTATTTAAAATGACATAATTTGTCCTTTCTAGAAAGTCTTCTTTTTCAGTTAGAAAGAAAAAAAAAACATTTATGACTTATGATTGTATTTACTACCTTATGTTATTTCTTCATTGCTGTTAATATTATAAAAAAAAGTGAAATGTCAGAAAATGTTATTATTCATGTGTCAGTGCTCAGAGTTTCTGGCACTGTATTTTTATTGTTAGGGAAGTGTTGTTAGAGAGAAAACAATAAATTTATTAAATAAAAGCTGATTTAGAGATAAAAGTTATTTACTTTATTTAAAAATAAAAATTATTTACTTATAATATAAAATGGTTTAGAAATTAAAATTTATTATTGATGTAGAAAATTTGAAAAATGTTTAAGTTAAACCTTCTATGTATCTCGTTGATGAGAAGTAATATTTATAGATTAGAAACGGTTATTATTTACCCTATTATTAAAGATAGTGTTATAGCAGGTACTGTGAAGAAAGTGAACAAATTTTAAGATTTCGTCTCCTTATTTTACTTCAGAATGACTTTACTCATGTTCATAATATCTTTCTTTTTTATCTTTTTTATTTCCCTTTTTTTTGCTCAAATATTATTATTAGGATTACAATGATGTAATTTTTTTTGTCTACCTTCATCATTCTTGTTAGATTGCCATGGATGAAGTTTTAATTTAAGTTTTTATTCTTTGATTAAATTACAAGAATGGTTATTAACACATTTTAATAAAATACTTTTACATTTTCTAGGATAAAGATGTCAAAAAATTATTTTAAAATTATTGTAAGAAAATATAAATTTAGCAGTTTAAATATTAGTGTCGATCAAGTTGTAATGTTATTAGAGTTGATTTAGCTACTTTAGCACAATGTAACAGATTATTTTAAAAAAAAACTTAAAATGTGTAAAGTAACTTTTAACTTTTTCTAGTAAATAAAGATGTATTAGTTATTATAAAAAAAGAAAAAGATGGACATCTTCCTTTAATAAGGAGTTTTGATGATTAATGATAATGATGACTTATGAAGAAATATAGAAGACGTAATGATGACGTATGAAAAATTGTTGAAGACTTAAAAGAATGTTTCGACTCAAGAGCTATTAAGACTTACGGGTTTAATTGTTTAGGTTTTGTAATCTGTGTATGTTATTTAAAATAGTTAAATTAGTATGTTAAAAGTCAAAAACCCAAAACACAAGCATTAGAGCACCAAGAGAATTTTATTTATTTACAAAACTCATTGGAGTAATCTATTATTCTTAATAATAATCTATTATTTTTGAGAAAAGTCTATGTGATAATTGATTATCACTGTTGATAATCGATTATCACTTGCTGATAATAGATTATTTTGGCTAATAATAGATTATCACATCAAAAAAAAATGTTTTTATAAAAGTTTCTCTGATAATTTATTATCACTTATGATAAACGATTATCTATGATAGTTATGACTTAACTTATAATTTTTAAATATGCTTCTATAAATAAAGTGGTAGGCTTTCATTTGGAATATATAGGAGTTAGAGAAGTCAGAGTACTTGAGAACTCTCTGTGGAAAGGCTTTAAAAAATCTAGCGTGGGTAGAGCCATAACTTTCATAAAATGAATCTTGAGTGTTGCTACTGTTACTAAGAGAAGTCAGTCATCTTTTGTGTGATTCAAAGGAGGTGTTCATTCTTGTGTGATTCAAAGAAGGTGTTTTCATCCCTTATGGATTTCAAGGGATTCATTTCTCGTATGATTCAAGAGAGGTTTTCTAAACCTAATTTTTCTTATCATTGATTGTAACTTTGGTTTATTTTAATGATTGAGTTAATCTCAGTTTTGAGAGATTAACAACTAAACTTAGGATTTTTTTATCCGAACTAGTATAAATATTTTGTGGAATTTTCTCTTACCTACTCTCTTTATTTTATTGTGTTTATTAAAATAAATAAAAGAATTTTAATTAAACTTTGATATTAAAAGGGAAACATTTTAAAACCACAATTTTTATTAAGAACACAATTCATTCCCTCTTTATGTGTGGTTTTTTGTATATTTATTATTTGTAAGAGAATAAGTGAGAATGATATGTTTGTTCCTTTCAAAACAATTTCTAGGTAAATGAGGGAGCATATTTGAGAAAGAGGTGAAATTCTATCTCTCATAAGGTGGGGTCATTTGAGGAGATGAAATTACCAAATGATCCTTGATCTAAGATAACTAATAATCATAATAACAATAGGTTTAATAATAATAATAATAATAATAATAATGAAATATAAATTATTTAAAAATAATATTAATGGAGAAATAATGCAAAATCTAAATAAAATACTAATAAAATTTATAATGACAAAAGTAATTAATTAATAATAGTTGTACTTTTTTATAATTCAATATCTAATTAAAATTATGTTTAACCAATCACATTTTATTTTAAATTAATTACATCTATTAATATTTTTTTTATAAAATAATCATCGATGTTTTATTTTAAAATAATTTTAATTAATCACATTTCATTTTCTATTAATTTTAATCATAAAGACAAATATGTAATCTTACCGCTAAATCTATTAAAATATTTTTTTTATGTCACATTTATCAAATCATTCATAAATTTTTATAAATTTTATCTCTAAGTATTTTCATTTTCACCTCCAAATTTCTTAAAAGGAACAACACCACTTTATCATTTGTCCTCTCTAAAAAATTCATTCACTCGTTTTCTATGAAATCATCTCCCCAAAAAGAACGAGTCCAATTCTAATAGTCAGATACACTATATTTCTCGTCCAAAAATTGAAACTCATTATTTCATACAGACCATTTTTTTTTTAAATTTTATTCTATTATTAATAAATAAATTTATGAATTATTCAATCAAAAAGAAAAGTGTCACTAGCAAAGTTAAAACACACAAAATACAAACTTAAATCCTAAATTTTGTTGAAGGCAAGAACTAAACTAAGTAAAAGAAGGTAAAGAAATTTCGCTTCTAAACAAACTCATCTTCCCTAAACAATTCCCCATTTTCAGTAGGGTTTAGAGGTTGATCACCCTATGAATGATTTTTAATTTTTAGATTTTTCACTACAATGATTATATTACTAAGCTTATTTCTTTTTTCATTCATGCAATTTATTCGATCAATATGAATTTTCTTGATTTTTTAAAGGAATTTGACTGTAGAAACATAAAAATAAAAGTTTTTAAACTTGTAATAATAATTTTAAAAACTACAAAATAAATAACAACCAGAAATTCTAAACTAAACACTTTTGGCAATACAAAATATAAAATTTGGAAGCACCGATCCTCTATTTTGGGGAAATTTTGAAATTATAGCATTGAAAAATTTTCTCCATTCATTATTCGAACAAAAGAAAAATTTTGTTATAAAATTGGCTAGAACAATGGTTATTTTTCTTGAGCTTCCGGAATTTCAACATTCTTTCATTTCTTCCTCTTTATAAATATGCTTTTTATTTAATTTGTAGAATTGTTATCTTAAATTATTGTATCTTCTTTACGATTGGTTATGGATGAAAATGTTTCTCTATTTATATCTTATTTTAGATTAAAGAAAAATGAATTCTATTGATAATACTTTCACTCAACATCATCGTCATTTCTCTATTAAACCATTTAAGTGTAATCATGAAATTTTAGAATTTGGATTCTCTTTTGATTTTTTTATTTTAATGAACCTTCAAAATACACCGATAACTATTAATCTAAAAAATTTAAAATATATTAAAATTATCTTTAAAATATCAAAACAACATATTTTTAATGCTTGACAAAGAACAAAACAAAAAAATACTCAACAAATAAATCAGACTCGAAATTTTATAATACATGTGTATATTTTTCCTTTGCCACAACTTTGTTGTTATTTTTATTTTACTCATTTTGTGTACTATATGTTTTTCTTTGTCGCATATTTTAGATGAAAGGAAAAAACAAAAATTGGCATTTTTATTTTCGATAAAGTTGATAAGATTTGGAATATATAATGAACATGTCCGACACAATATCTTTTTCTACAAAGCATATATTCACTGAATTTAGCTTTTTGCTTTTCCCCCAATTTCTGTGTACATGTGAGCATAAACCTGAGATTTTAACTAACGTGTGGAGCAGATATTTATGTTCTTGACATTTGGCAGCTTATATATAGAAATTATATGTGGTTTTGTTCTGATTCCACATGTCAAAAGGAGACATCCTCCACAACCTGATTTTACCCTTTTGTTTAGGGCATCTTAATCTTAGTTGGCATCCTCAAAACACGGTTATAAAGGTGTTTATCTTACGAATCAAATCTCATCCCAAATATACCAATTTCAGCACAAATGTGGTTAGCATCTTCTTTACAAAAAAAAAAAAAAAAAAAAAAAAAACAACACTACTCTCTGAAAATTGTACTTCATCAATTTTCTGTGCATATTTACATTTTTCATTCATATATTTATAATTTACATTAACTAAAATAAAATTAATTTATAATATATAAATAGAATAATTCCTATCTTATTAGTTAAATTTTTTTGTCAAAATTTGTTTAAATAATACTTTTCCCTACTTCTTTTCTTTTGGAATATGCAAATATATATCAGTAAAAATATAATGGGCTTAAGCATTAAATTGATTAATTATTTTCTAAAGATTGTTAAAATAGATTGTCTTAAAATTAATTATAGCGATAACACTTCAAAACGAAAAAAAAAAAACATATTTTAAAACATAACTTTTGCTTTTAATTTCATTTCAATTTTTGAAGTGTCTATTATCATGTGATTTTGATTGTCTTTTATTATTTTCTAAATTGCAAGTCACATATACAATGTAAAACCCTAGGAAACGATGTTTTAGAAGTAAATAGAGCTATCAAAACAGATAACCTGTTCCAGTCAGGTTCGATTCACCACGAATTGATCACTTAGTAAGTTAATCCAACTCGGCTCACTTATTAGCAAGTCAAAAAAATTCAAACCCGACCTGGCCCACCATGAATTGATGGATTAAATGGGTTGGCTCACTGACTCAGAAAAAAAAATTATTTTTTTTCTAACGTCTCAGAAAAACTAAATTATAATTATGATTAAAATCTAAATAAACTTCAATAGAATCCAAATACAAACCAAAATCACAAAAATACAAATTACCAATATGTTGGCTAAAAAAATAACCTAACCCGACCCAAATGCAAAGTCCAATATAATAAAAAAACACTTGTGTGACCATTTATTTGCAGGTTGGTGAGCCAACTCGGCTCACCACGGGTGAGTCAGGTTCTAGGTGGGCTGGGTCAAAAATTAACCCATATTAAAATTTGTAAAAAAATTTCAACCTAACCAGGCGCAAACTCGTGGTGGACCGGGTTGGCTCGCGGGATCCAATTTATTTTGACAGTTCTAGAAGAGATAATGGTTTAAAAATAGTGAAACTCGATTATTTTAATATTAAATTTTTTTAATATAAATAGTTTTGTTATAAACGAGTTTCATTATTTTTAAAACACACAATTTCTCTAAAAACCACTTTTATAAAGTTCTCAGACTTTTCTCTAGAAATTCTTATTCTCTATTTGCTTGATTGAATATCTAAGACCGTAGGAGTGATCCTCGCAGCGAAGTCTTCAATTTGGATCAATCAGTTTCTTCAATCATGTAAGTCGAGTTTTTTGTCTTTCTCTACTGCCCAATTTATTTCATCTTGCATGTGGGCTTTTCATACTTGTATGTACTCTTTAAATCATCAGTTTGAGTCTCTATTGGTCAGTGATCATAACGATTTATCCTGATCGTTCTTCTGTTGTTCCTAGGTATAGATAGAGAATCTTTGGAGCTAAAGGTGTTTTGGGAATATTAGAGCTTATTGAGCAGTTTTAATAGGGAAGGGAAGCTAGGTTTTCTATTTAATTTAGTGTGAATTGATCATCTTAGTAGTGAATGTGATATTGTATGTTGAAGTTGATGAAAATATATGTTGGGTTGCTTGTTATTTGATTGTGTTGGTCTTGATTTGGGGAAAAACTTAAATCTGCGTTTTGAGTAATTGGGTATCATCCTGAATCTTCAAAACCATTTGTAATAAAAAATACTAAAGGAAAGGTACCTAATTAATCAATTAACCAAGTTCAACTTTTCCCCAAATTGTTGTTCTATACACCATCAAGCGTCGTTACGGTGTCATCGAGCGTTAGGCCATTGACTTGGTGTCGTCAGGTCCCACTTTTGGACCGTCGGGCGCTAAAAGATAGTGGGTTCCAGGGGTTGGGCGTTGGGCACCACTTTTCCAGCATTGGGCCCCATCCCATTTTTTGGTCTGCGTCCTCTTGGGAAAAATGAGATTCCCGCTTCGTTAACCATTGAATTAGCTAAATTTTTGGTAACTGACCTTAGACACATGATACTTCACTTTGACCGGTGGAATCTTTGATTTGAGGTATGTAGTTAGACTAGTTAATTTCTTATGTTTGCACTATACTTTAGGTTTCTCTTTTATGAAGGGTATTCCTATTTGATGAGTTAGTAGGTTCTTATGTAGTGTTGTGGTCTTGGATTGTTAATATTGATATTAAAGTACGTGGTTTAAGAATGATAAATATATATGATATGCAAAATAAAATAAGATATGCTAAGGTGATGAAATGACTTTATTTATAATTTATGAAATCTTGATATGGTATTCATAAACTCATTTAGGAAAGTAGTGTATGAAGTGAACATAGTGAACAACAATAAAAAAATTATTTCAATTTCTTTTCTAATTGTTACAATTACAGTAGCACGAGGAGGAGAAACTTCATGAATAAAATAAACATGTTAAATTTGTCCAAATATATGTGTTTTGTAATTCTTAAATTGTCTCAAAGATAATACATTTATTTTCTTAATTTAGTGAATTTCTTAAAATTTATCTTAAGAAAAAACTTAAATAATTATCAAATTTAATGACAAAAAATAATTAGTCATTATAGTGATTAATTTATATACTAAATTATAAATTAAAAATTATAATTAGTCTTTAAATTGTTATTAAAACTAGTTTATATTATGAATTATTCTCTATATTAATCACTAGCATTAACTATCAAAGTTTTAGAGACCAAAGAAATTGATCTCTAAGTTGGTCACTATCATTACCTCTTAAAGTGGTCACTAATATCAATTAATAAAAATCAATTTGGAAACTAATTTCTTTGATAATTAAAATCTTGATAACTACTGTTATTAATCAATTTAAAAATTAAATTATAATAAAAATTATTTTAGTTATTAAAGATTAATTATAATTTTTTAAAACTATATTAATTATTAATAACTTTTAAATTATAAATTAATATTTAAATTGATCAAACTAAATCTAATAATTATTTAAAAAATTTCTTGTATTAACACAAAACCAAAAATAAGATTTCTCCTTAATTTCAGTATGATGTGTAGCTTTGTTCAGCATATTTGTTCTTTTTATCTTAAACTCTGTTTTCTTTTTGTGTAAAAACGTATAAGATTTACCAAATTTAAAAGTTTATTTGATGGTCTATATTTTTATTTGGGTTAATTGTGTTTTTGGTCCTTAAATTATTAAGCGATTTTGATTTTAATCCTTCTTCTAAAATTTGCTCTAAATAATTCTTGTCCTTTCAAAACTCATGGGATTAGTCATCGATATCTAATGCTGTTAATATTTTTTTTAACGTGGCAAACGGTATTCTATATCATCAATTCTATTTAAACATGTGGCAAATTATTCAATTAAAAAGTAAAATTGATTTTCCACCTTCAGTGGGGCAGCTCCACCTAGATCTCCAATGTTGCTTCCCCTTCCTCCAAAACATCACCTCCATCTCATTCCACTTCCATCCTTCGTCTCCATCACCCAACACAACCACATATTCTTCCATCAATGGCAATAAACACAAAAACATACTACATTGTTTTCATCTTCACAAAACCAACACAGATAATCTTCATCCTCAAATACGCACACTCATGAGTTACATCCCAAAGTGCACATTTTCATCATCAATAAAAACAACCCAAAATCAAGAAGAATAACTAATCATAAAAAAACAAAAACAATTAAATGGGGAATTGGTGCCTCCGATTGCGAACGCCATTGTGCTAACAGTAATGGATCCCGTGTGGCCCGCGGAAGGAAGAAGCCATGGAAGCTTGAAGATGAACACGTGTGAGCGAATAGAAGGGTTTCGCACAGTGGCTAACGTGGTTGACACAGGCAAGCACTTCGACCCCAAGCGGCATCACCAGCGGCACCTTTGAACGGACGAAACAGCTCTAATGAAGATTTGGGAGAGAAACCTAGCCTAACAAAGGAGAAAAAGATTAGCTGGAAAATCAATTTTATTTTTTAATTACAAAATTTGCCACATTTTAAATAGATTTATTGACGTAGAATATCGTTTGCCACGTTAAAAAAAAATATTAACAGCGTTAGACATCGAAGACTAATTCCATGACTTTTGAAAGAATAGAGATTATTTAGAGTAAATTCTAGAAGATGGACTAAAACCAAAATCGCTTAATAACTCAGGGACAAAAATATAATTAACCCTTTTTATTTTTATCCATTTATTTTCTTCAACAGTTGAAAATAGTATTTCATATTAATTATTTACCGTTAAAAAACATTATTATATTAAAAACAACTAAAAAGCTATAACATAAATTGTAACTGTGTAGTTAAACAAATGTCATCGTAAATGGTGAAATAATCCTTCTAAATGCCTAAATTATAATTAATTTAGTTGATAAAGTCTTTTAAAATAATTTATTTGTCATACATATTTGTGAGACAAAGACAGCACATATATTAGGTGAGATATTGTGATAAGTCCCTTGAACCTATCAATGCCTCAACATACATACAGAGTGGAGCTGTAACTGTTTATCAATTATCTCAACCTTTTTATTTAACTTTTTATTTATTGGCCAGGAAGGATTTGTGCTTATCAATAATCTCACTCTTTTTGTTCAACCTTTTTAATTGGTAAAGAAAGTTTTTTTAATTAAAATTAAAATAAATATTTAAATGGTAGTAATGAACCATATATCTTTTTTTATTCCTATTCTGGACTGCATTATTTTAATTTTTTTCTCTTATAATTTTAATATTTAAATATTTTTGTGGATAATTGTCCCTGTGCTATCCAAAACACAAGGAATCTTGAGACTAATGAACGAGACAACAGACACGTAGCCCACAAGCACTCTGGCTGGAGTCCACTGGGGAGCAAAGCAACACTCAATCAACTTTTCTCACAATGACGTCATTTTGGTGTAGAATTTGGAAATAAAATCAATTTAAAATGCATATTTATTATGTTTTTTGATTTATGGTTTTATTTAATTTTTGGAGAATATATAGAGAAGGGTTTTTATTTGTATATAAAGCCCCACTATGTTCTCCTAAGCTTCTAATATCTTATCCCTCTGATAAAGAGTAGGATGAAAACTCACACCTCCGGCGAAAGCTGTGTGGCAAATGAGTTGAGGAGATCCGCCGGCGAGAAGCTTCATCAAGTTGATGAGGCGGCGGCCACGGTGGCAATTGCCGGTGACGGTGCCAAGCAAGGTAGGTTTGTAATGTATAATCAAGCCGAGAGACGACGGAGGAGGAGCCACCGTGTAGAAGAGCCCATAAGAACCTTGATGTTCTTGGGGTCTATGAATCACACATGAGAACTTAGACTCACGAGGTATTTGGACCCATGCTGTTCAAAAATGAATACCAAAATTCATTTCAGTGTACATATGTATAGCTCCTATGTTAATAAAGCAGTGATGTAAAAACATCTCAACCTTAATGTCTACAACTACAATAACTATCTTACTTCAGATTCTTCTTTTATCTACTTTTTTTCAACGTAAATGCTACAATAAAGTGAATTTCTTTTACACCTATCAACATGCATATCATTCTCCCTTCTCTGACAATAAACGCCATTGTTGGATTTAAAAGAATAAAAGGCATTTTCGACTACTATTTTCAAAATCAACTTTACTAATATAATTGGTTTGATATTAATTTTAAAATGACATTTTAAAAAAACATGGGTCAACATAATTATATATTTTTTCTAAGAATATTGTTTAGAATGAAGATCGGTATAAATATTCGGTATTTCATAAATATTCAATTAATTAAAAGTCTAAAAAATAAACCATTTTTTTATATTAATATGTGTCTTCTATATGAAGGGAAGAATACTATTAATTGCATGTCCATAATAAACCATTTACTGTTTATCTAACCATTAATAACTATTAAGAAATTAAATATATTATATTTTAATTACTTTCATTTTAAAATGTCTATTTTCCTTAAAATATTTTATTTGAATAAAAAAATTGAATTTATTAAATTATAATTTTTTTATTTAAATTACTACTAAATAATATTAGTGATTGATAAAAAAAATCTGTAAACACCCATAAAAAAATAACTATTACAAATTTCAATTAACAAAATTTAACTAACATCCACCTGTATTAGTTGAGAAAACGCTAACAAGCATCAATCGAAAAAATATAACTTTTTACTACATTAATGGTAAATAATCCCAAAAATGTCACTTAAAAAATAACCCTGTATTGTTGACTAGAGAAAAGTATCACTTACATTAATCAAAAGATAGTCTCATGAGTGATGATAAAAAACAAATCCAACTAACATCAGCTTCAACATAACATGGTCAGTAAAAAATCTTTATTAACGTTGATCAACAAATAACTTTCATTAAAGTTATGATGGACGTTATTAAAAAACAATCCCAATAGATACTAATAAGAAATATTCTCAATTGACGTAAACTACAAAAAAAAGGGGTATGTTTCATATTAACTGAAAAATAATGTTAATGTTAACAAATAAAACCTTGACTAACACCAATTAAGAAATAACTTTTTTTATGATGTGCAACCAAAAAATAACTATGATTGACTTTAACTTAAAAGAAACTATGTCAAATTTGTAAAAAAAAAATAATATTTAGTCAACAATGTCTCGATTTAGATTGAGTTGATGGAGAAAATATAAAATTAAATAACATATATTTAATAGAGTATAAAATATTTCATTCTCGCTTGATTTAAGGAACCATTTTCTAATTAATAAAAATAGTACAATTTCCTTGTATATACATACACTTTAGAATATCGTTGTATTTCCTTGAATTTCCTTACATTCACCTTTTTTTCAAGTACCACAAATATCTGTTGTAGTCACACGTTTTCCTTGCTAAAAGATTCAATTGGAACCGTGCTTTATATATGCTTAGCCCATTAAATTGGTTTATCAAGCATAAATCATCTTTTTTAGCCCTTAAAAATATAAAGCGTTACAAGTTTTTGAAACTAAATCAATTCAAACACATATTTAATTTTTAAATTCTTTTACAGAAAATATACATTTTTTTAAAATTTTTAAGTAATGATAACAATATACACTTTAATGTCTAAATGAGGTTAACCATTTATAATTATAATCTTAGTATTAAAAAATTTATAATCTTTGGCTAAATAGGGTGAAGTCGTGCCTACGGCATTAGTATATTATGATATAATTATGGGTTTAATTTCTTGTTTATTATTATTATTTTTTATTTTTCATAAACGAAGTCATGAAACTGCAGTACAATTTGAGTAGAGATTGATTTTAGTACCAAGATGCCATTTTCTTTCATTTATGGGGTGGCAGAAAAACTTAAGTTTTTCTCAAAGCAAGTTCAAAAGAAAGACAAGAACCTTTAATAAAACACATGCATTGAACAACTATGTTAAAAGTAGAGTTCGAAGCTCGTACGTCAACATGGTGCTAGAAGAAATGGCTGCGGTCGCCAAAGAAGTCTAACGAGTAGGGAAAAAGGTAATTAGTCTTTTTTTTCTTCTTTTCTAGGTAGTGAGTGGCTGTAGAGAAAGAGAGAGAAGTGAGCCACCCTAGGTGGAAACTAACCGAAAAAGAGAGAAAACAATGATACAAAATATATATATTGAGGTCGCTCGATAGGGTTTTCCAGATTCTCCATGGAGCGCGAGCACTGAGCAGAGGAATGGAACCGTGATGCAGGGATAGCAGAGAGGAAAAGAGGATCCAGCATAACAACGCAGGTAAGATGAGAAAAACTGAAACTTTTATTTCTTCTGTAAAATGTGTGATACAAAGGGAAAATGAAACCTATGTTTAAATAGGTTTTGGGGGAAGGGAAAACAACCCTAATAACTGATCTGAATCAGTTATTAGGTAACAAACATTTGAAACAGAAACCCTAAGGGTTAAAACATCTGTAACCGAAAACCCTAAGGGTTTAATACCCTCCCCTCAAGCTGGATGGTGGATGCTCATCATTCCAAGCTTGGAGACGTTGATTTTGAAGTTAGTGCGATGAAGAGCTTTGGTAAAAACGTCTACGAGTTGATCGTTCGAGCTGATTGGAAGAAGACGAAACAAGTTGTGTTGAAGTCTCTCCCGAACAACATGACAGTCAATGTCTATGTGCTTGGTGCGTTCGTGGAAGGTGGGGTTGTTCGCGATGTGCCTTGCGGACTGATTATCACAGTAAAGAATAGCAGGAAGATCGGTCTGAATTTGTAGATCGCGTAGGATGTAGCTGATCCATTGTATCTCGCATGTAGTGGTGGCGAGTGCTCTATACTCTGCCTCTAAAGAGGATCTGGAGACAGTGTTCTGTTTCTTAGTTTTCCAGGAAACTAGGGAATTTCCAAGGAATATACAAAATCCAGTAACACTCTTTCTGGTTTCTGGACAAGCAGCCCAATCAGAATCACTGAAACCTTTGATTTGGATATCAGTCTCGGCTGGGAAGAAAAGACTACGGCCTGGATCTGCTTTGATGTATCTAAGAATATGTTAGGCAGCTTGGTGATGATGTATAGTTGGTCCCTGCACAAATTGACTGAGTAAATGAACAAAGAAACTAATGTAAGGCCTAGAATTAGTGAGATATAGAAGCTTCCCTATTAATCTTCGATAAGAATCTGTGTTGTGAACAGTTTTGTTGGTGTCAAAGAGGTCCTTAGTATTACTCATGAGAGGACTTTGACAGGGCTTGTTGTTAAGCATCCCAGTTTCTTCCAAGATGTCTAGAGCATACTTCCTTTGACATAAATGGATTCCCTTTGTTGTCCTAGCCACCTCAAAGCCTAAGAAAAATTTCAATTTTCCAAGATCCTTAGTTCTGAAAGCTTGGTGTAGCAGAGTTTTGGTTCTATTGATAACCTCCATAGGATTTCCAGTTAGTATCACATCATCTACATAAACAAGTAAAGCAGTAAAATTATTAGTATTATTCTGAACAAATAAGGAATAATCAGCCTTTGATTGAACAAAACCAAGACTTATAAGGAATGAAGACAGTTTAGCAAACCACTGTCGACTTGCTCGCTTGAGCCCATATAGAGATTTAGTCAAGCGACAAACTTGTCCTTGTTTTGAGACACTTAGTCCTGGTGGGGGTGACATATAGACCTCCTCATTCAGCTCTCCATGAAGGAAAGCATTATCTACATCAAGTTGATGTAGGTGCCATTTTTTAGCAGCTGCAAGAGCTAGGAGAATTTTAACAGTGGTTAGTTTAGCAACAGGAGAAAAAGTGTCAAAATAGTCAACCCCTTCTAGTTGAGAATACCCCTTAGCCACTAGTCTAGCTTTATATCTTTCTATAGTACCATCTGCATTATATTTGATTTTAAACACCCATTTACACCCTATAGGTTTCTTTCCTTTAAGGAGATCAGTTAGGTACCAGGTTTTGTTTTGTTCTAAAGCATTTATTTCTTTATTTATGGCAGTCATCCATTCAGTATTTTTACTGGCTTCAGCATAAGTTTGAGGTTCTTTATTAGTCGAAATTGCTAGGGTGTAATTGAAGTGATCTTTGGACAGGGATTTATAGGAAACAACAAAGCTAATGGGATAGGCAGATTTATGAGTATGATCTATGCATTCAGGAAGAATAGAGTTGTTGACAGTAAAAGAACCATTGACCTGATAATTCTTTAGGTAGCCAGGAAGTTTTCTACTCCTCTTTGATCGCCTTAGGTCTTGATCTTCAGTGCTAATGAGATCTTGTTGAGTATTATCAGTACTTTGCTGGTTTTCTTGATCATGTTCAGGCTGGACATAAGTCTGATCATGATTTTCAGTGGTATCTTCTCTTCTGTCACTCTCACTGCTGGAATCTGTAGTGTTATTATCAATATTGCTATTTTCATCGTCACTGTCTATGATGTTGTGATCCTTGATATAATTGTTGGGAACATCATTATGTAGACTGCTTGGTTCTAAGAATTCAATATTTTGTTCCTGTTCACAATTGTTAGAGAAATTGCAGGGAAAAATATTTTCATAAAACATGACATTTCTACTAACAAAAATTTCTCTACTTTTAATGTCCAGAAGGACATAGCCTTTCATTCTAGGTTTAAAACCAATAAAAACGCATTTTCTAGCCCTAGGATCAAGCTTATTTCTGTTAACATCACTGGTGGAAGCAAAGCATAGACAACCAAAAGTCTTTAAGCTAAGATAAGTGGGAGGTTTTTGATTAAGAATTTCATAGGGAGATTTATTCTTTAGAATAGCAGAAGGCATTTTATTTATTAAGTGTACATCATGATTAACAACATAATACCAATAGCATTTATGCAATTTAGACTGAAATAAAAGACTTCTAGCAACATTAAGAATGTGTTGATGCTTCCTTTCCACAACAGAATTTTGTTATGGAGTTTCAACACAGCTTTTTTGATGCTCAATGCCATAACTGTTGTATAAATCAGTGTAATCAAACTCAGGTCCATTGTCAGACCTTATGATTTTAATGTTCTTTTCAAACTGATTTTTGATGTAAATGACAAAATTTAGCAAAAGTTTTCTGGTTTCACTCTTAGAATGCATATGGAAGATCCAAGTATGCCTAGAACAATCATCAACCACAGTAAGGAAATATCTATGACCATGTATAGAAAGGACAGAAATAGGACCCCATATATCAGTATGTATCATGTCAAAGCAATTTAAAGAAGATGTAGTGCTATGTTGGAAAGGAAGTTTATGTTGCTTAGAATAGTGGCAGATATCACAAATATTTTTACAAGAATCATTCACATAAGGAAAAACTTTACATATCTGTTTCATAACACTGTCACATGGATGTCCTAATCTGAGATGCCAAACATTTACACTAGTTTTAGAAGAATTGAGAGCTATATTCATAGGCAGATAATCTTCAGAGATGGAGGGACAGTTATCAAGGTAGTATAAACCCTTTAGCATGCTAGCACGCCCAATCGTCTTGTATGAAGTATTGTGCTAGATCTGACAATTCTCATTAGAAAAAATTAGTCTGCAGTTTAGGTCTTTGATAAGGGACTGCACAGAAATCAAATTGAAAGAAAAATCTGGAATATAAAGAACATTGTAGATTATGAAATCATTAGTGGAGTATTTTGTTCCAGCATATTCAGCAATGACAGTAGAATTATTAGGAAGTCTTACAGTTACAGGCTTGATTTTATAAAATGTTGAAAACTGATTCAAATCATGTGTTACATGATCAGTAGCTCCTGTATCTAAGATCCAGAGTTTACCTTGTTGATCTTTGTGAGTAGAGATATTATTGCTAGACCTTTGAATGTGGCTGACAGCATGATTGGATTCACCCTTGTCTTCCAAAAGCCTCAGTAGTTTCTGTATTTGTTCAGTACTTAAGGAAGTACTTGTGTTAGCTTCTTTGATGGAAGTCTGATTAGTGGAGTCTTGTGCATCAGTCTTGACAGTTAGGTTGCATGTCTACTGTGTGTTGCCATTTTGGTCACTATTGTAACTTCTTTCTTGATCTCCTTTCTGTTTATACCATGGGGGATAACCATGCTTTGAATAGCATTCATCAACTGTATGGTTCATTTTATGGCAGTAAGTGCATTGTTTCCCTTGATTGGGATTTCTTCCTCTACCCCTTCCTTGGCCACGAAAGTTGTTTCCTCTGCCTTGACCTTTCCAAGAACCCTGTTCTTAAGCTTTGTAGTTGGTTTTCTCAGCAGTATTCAAAAGAACCTTATTTTCAGCACCACTTAAAGTTCTAGTACCGTTATATTTTCTTTCTTGTTGTATTATTAAAGAAAACACTTTGTTTATACTAGGCAAGGGATCCATTAACAAAACTTGAGTCTTTACATTGTTGTAACAATCATTTAGGCCCTTTAAAAAGCAAATAGAATGTTCAACATCTCTCTGTTTCAAGAAGACTTTAGTAAGATCACACTCATAGGGTTTTCCACATGTGCAAGTTGGTAAGGGACGTAAGAAGTCCAGCTCCTCCCATAGTTTCTTCAATTCTGTAAAGTATTGGGTTATGGTCCTTTCTCCTTGCTTGATGGAGTGAATTTCCTGGAGAAGATCAGAGATATGAAAATAGTCTCCTTGAGAGAACCTTTCTTTAAGTTCTTCCCACAAATCTTTAGCATAATCAATGTATAGGACACTCTCAGCAATATCAGGAGAAAGAACACTCATAATCCATGACAAGATCATAACATTGCATCTTTCCCATGCCTTGTATGTGGGATCATTAGGAAGAGGAGTCTTGATGCTCCCATTGACAAACTTCAGCTTATTTTTGGACAGTAGTGCACGCTGCATATTCCTGCTCCAAGAGGAGTAATTAGAATCATTCAAATTAGTGGAAACTAATGCCAAACCTGGGTTTTCTCTAGGATGTAGGTAATAAGGGCTGGTGGGTATGAGAGCTTGATCAAGATTAATGTTCTGCATTCCATAGTTGGTGCTCTCAGTCTTGACCACGTCTTTATTGTCCATTTTCAAGAAAGGCGCCAAGAAACCTTGAGCCTGGTGTGTAACAGAGTGCAGCGGAGGCAGAGCAGGTTAAAAACTTGCTCTGATACCATATTGAGATCGCTGGATAGGGTTTTCCAGATTCTCCATGGAGCGCGAGCACTGAGCAGAGGAATGGAACCGTGATGCAGGGATAGCATAGAGGAAAAGAGGATCCAGCATAACAACGCAGGTAAGATGAGAAAAACTGAAACTTTTTTTTCTTCTGTAAAATGTGTGATACAAAGGGAAAACGAAACCTATGTTTAAATAGGTTTCGGGGGAAGGGAAAACAACCCTAATAACTGATCTGAACCAGTTATTAGGTAACAAACATCTGAAACAGAAACCCTAAGGGTTCAATAATATATATATATATATATAGCGAAGAGACAGATGAAGGACAAAATCCAAAGGAGAAAGATGACTTGTATTACATTGCTTTCAAACGCACATTTGTGTAAAAAAGAAAACAGGATATAACAAATTGAAAGTTGTACACCCCTCCCACACCTTCACTTGAGAAAAAAAAAATCAATTAAAGATCATAATAGCCAAAGTCGTGCTGTATTGGCACGATTACACCCTGATTATCAAAAGTTGTGCTTAATTGGTACAACTCCAAATTTGTAATACTTAAAAAAGTTACCTATTTTTTGTAATAACGTATTTGAATTACATCATTTGAGTAAAATGTACACTATTACAAATTGAATTCACTATGAGAAAACAAAAAATTAGACTTGACAAAAATGGGACTCTACACATTAAAATTGACCATATTGCATCGTCCTAGTGCCACAACTCGTTCTGACATAAAACCTATTGAAGCTATGAAAACTAGAGTAGCAGTCGATTAAGCCCTCTCTAAAGTTAACTTTAATAAAATAAAATATAAAATTAAAGCAATGGCGTCGTCATGATCATCGCTAATGATTCGATTTTTTTACCGCAGTAGCATGGTTTTGCTTTTTAATTTCCCAGACAGCACATTGTTCCCAATATTTACCTCAATGGCATGTTTTTATTTGTAGGTGAGAATTCGGTCTCCTGGTACACGAATTCTACCCTACAAAATGTAATTTTTTTTTGTATCCCAGTCAGAATTCAGGTCCCTACCGAATTCTGAACTGGGTTTTTTATTTTTTTTTCATTTTTTTTAAATAAATAAGAATTATGATTTTTTATTTTTTTGAATAAAATATTTTTAAGAGTTAATTTTTCTTTTGTGAAAAATGTTACATTAGAGGTTAAAATTATTTAAAAAAAATAGATTTAATGATGTGTTTTTAGTTATTTTAGGTATTATTTGAAACAATGAAAAATAAAATAATTTTTTTTGTCTTTTTGAAATTTGTTGATTTTAAAATAGATTTTGTATTGTGTAGTAAGTTATTTTATGTGTAATTTGAAAATATTAAAGTAAATTTAATTTAATTTTTTTTATAATTTGTGTAGTATTAATTATTTTTAATTGATGTTTATAAATATTGAAATTATAGTTATCTTTTAGTTTTGGATAATTTTTAAAATTTGTATATTATAAACATTGAAAATTTGTAAAAAATAATTTAAAAATGAAGGAAATAACTAAAATAATTTAAAATCATTTCATTATTGTATTTTAAATAATTTTGTTACTTGTATTTGGTTTATGTAAAATAAGTAACAATAAAAGATAATAAGAAAAGATGTAGCATTGAATTGAATCAAGTATAAATTTATTGAACACAATTAAAAGTACAACATAAACTAAGTGGTTGATGTGGATTATCTAAGTGCAGGGTTATTAGGACAATGATTTCTTATGTGTCCTTCAGTTCTACAATAGGAACACTTTCTAGATTGTCTTCCTTCCTTAATGTCCATCTCAGTCCTAATTCTACTTGATTTAGGACGACCCCTCTCGCTTCTTTTTGTGGCAGGATGAGGCCAAACCTGTGGCCCTTGGTATGGTGGCCAATATTCTTCATGTCTTAACTTGCCAAATAAATTTTCATATACTTTCATGACGACATCCAGCCTATAATGGAGACTTATGTACATGCTGAAATCGTGACGTGCATGCTTGCAAGCTGCAATAACATGTGAACATGGTAGATGTATTTTTTGAAACTTTTCACAATCGCACCACCTTTCATCTAATCTGACTACAAATTTTCCTACAGGACGTATTTCTCTAGGATTCACCATCTCCTCCACTCTAAATCTTGTGGTATTTCTATCAAATTCAACGACGTGGTGCGTGTTTGACTTAGAGTCCGCATCTTGTAGGAAGTTGGTCGCATATTCAGAGTACACATGACCAGCATTGACTATTGCAGTTATTTGCCTACCTCTTTTCGTGAAGTATGTGTTGCACCTGGTGTACGTGGCCAATACTATGGATGAAATTGGCAAATTTCTTGTCTTCTTCAGGACGGAATTTATTGCTTCCGCCAGATTTGTTGTTATGTGACCCCACCTTCTTTCTTGATCATATGCAAGACACCACTACTCCCTTGGTATTTGGTCTACCCAAGCTGCTGCTTCTGGGTTGTCTTCTCTAATGATGTTGTAATAGTAGTTACAGCATGGCTTCGTCAATGCGTACGCTAAAAGTATAATTATAAGAAGAATTTATTTTCTAATAATGGGTGTGAATAAGTAACAGCCAAAGAAATGAAAAAGAAAAATTTACATGTAATAACTTACCCATGTTGACGAGGTTCTTTTTCAGAGTTGTATTCTTGAATCTTTTTGTAAAATTTTGTGCAATGTGTCGAATACAAAACACCTATACGTAGTTCCCTTCAGTCCAGCCACTACTAGGTCTGTTGATTGCTGCACTGATTGAATTGTGGCGGTCTGACATTAATCATAAATTTTGTTGAGGCGTAACATGTGTCCTTAGGTTTTTAAGGAAAGAAAACCAAGCTTCGACGGTTTCACCCTCTACTATAGCAAATGCAATGGGGAAAATGTTATTTCTCCCATCTTGTGCAACAGCTACTAGAAGGGTGCCCATATACCTTCCGTAAAGGAAGGTTCTGTCCACTTGCACTATTGGTTTGCAAAATGGGAAGCCATCAATGCATGGTTTGAATGTCCAGAACACTCTTCGAAAGTGTTGTTGGTTTTGTAGGACCTCCTCCCCATTTATAATTGGACTAGTTTTCAACCTGTATACAAACCCAGGCAAATAAGTTTGCATGGCTTGTATTAGGCACGAAAATCGGTTGTAAGACTGTTCCTAGTTTCCGTACACATCTTCAATTGCTTGTTGTTTCGCCAACCATGCCTTTCTGTAGGTTGTGTTATATCCCATAGAGGTCTGGATGGAAGAAATTATTGTTGCAATTGGTGTGGATGGGTCTGACTCCACCATTTGTCTTACATGTTGAGATATTATTCTTGAGCCCAGGTGTTTGTGATCTTGCGTTATGAGGTGTGTGGCACATGTGTGCACACCTTCAACCTTTCTAATTTCACACACGTGGTCTCTTGTACGTAATATTGCCTGACATTTCCAAGGACACACATGTTGCACACATTGCACCCTCAACCTTATTGTGTTTGAGTGTGTGGTTTTATAGGTGCAATGGTTTGTTATTCCTTGACTCACCAACATATACTCCCCATTGGTAATGAAGAGAGTGAAGATTGAAATAAGTTTTGTACATCATTTCACACATGTTCAAAATGTATACCATAGGTTAGCACTTATGTAGCCATGGATAAGCAAAAATACTGCACAGTGATTTCACACATCCTTTCACACTTTTTGCTTTTTTTCTTCCAATTTTCATTTCCACCTTTTGTTTTTTCCCTTTTCGTTTGCTTCCAAAGAAAACCAGCGTGAAAATTGAAAAAAAAAAAAAAATAAAAATTAAAAAAAAAAATCAAATATTAAAAAAAATTTTTTAAAAATATTATTTTATTTTTTTTTTTTTTTTAATT
>Ga0214543_1002264_pt1 | contig 37827 bp, 28 predicted proteins | sample CNSS2metaG_FD_160094 | JGI IMG/M metagenome (GOLD analysis project Ga0214543, IMG submission 160094) | Root nodule microbial communities from cowpea collected in UCLA plant growth center, Los Angeles, California, USA - CNSS2 | ecosystem: Host-associated > Plants > Roots > Nodule | place: USA...
TTTTATGATTGTAAATTTTATAATAAAATGAAACAATAAAATTTAAAATATAAGTTTTAAAATATCAAAATTTTTATAAAATTTTATTTAAAATATTTTTAATCAAATTTTATTATTGTAAATTTTACACTAAAAATGTAATAATAAAATCTAAAATATTAAGTTTTAAAATATCAAAATTTTAATATTTTTTTAATATTTTCAATCAAATTTTATAATAAAATGTAAGAATAAAATTTAAAATATCAAAATTTTAATAAAATTTTATTTAAAATATTTTTAATCAAATTACTAAAAATTTGTTTTTTAAAAAATATTTAAAACTTTAAAAATTATATAAAAGTTAAAAAATAAATAAAGAGAATACAAATCATCAGTAAATTGATCCTATCATGTAATTAATTATTTAACTGACCCATTTTTGTAATGAAAGAATCAAAATAACCCATTTTTATAAGAAAATCTTCAAAATATCTTGCAAAAGTAAGCTATCAATCTCTAACTTTTCCTTTGTTTCTCTTATTTTGATACATTATTCATTATATATTTTTTTCATATATCAAATTATCTAAAACATCTTGAAAGGGTATAACACTTGTTTTTATAAGCTTAATTTAGTTAATTCGTTAAAAGATTATTGTTTAATTACATGTTATATTTCAATTCAATCTTCTCCGAACAAAGTTAAACAAGTTTTCAATAGACAAAAACTTTGGATATAAAACATAATTATTAATTAACAAAAATATTTGCTATTCTCAAGTTCATATTTATTAATACCACTTTAAATATTTGAAAAATGAAGTTTTGTGATTCGTAACAGTTCATCTTCTGTTCAACTTGACTAGAATGGCTCCAAGATGCTATTGGTCTCTGAAAAGGAAAAGAAAATGAGGTGAGAACTGAACTGAGGGTCATTTCCCCTTAAATTAATGCGTTGTGAAAAAAAAAATGGTGGGAGTGGGAAGTGATGAGCATGCTTATTTTGCCACAGCCACGGCAACCGTAGTGTGATGCTCGTAAAATCCAACAGTTTCAAAATAGGTATTTTTTTTTTTTTCAATTCACAAACCAATTCAGCTTCTCACAATGTTCACTGAGCACTCACTCCTAATTTTTCTTCACGATTTTCAATTTCAATGCGCGTGGTTTAAGTTTCTCTATATGTGATGTGTGCATGAGCATTTCACACTGCAAAACCGCCGAGTGTGTTTTTCTCTGGTATTGTTTGATGTTATAGGGGAAGTAGTAGGATTAGTTGTTGTTGTCTTCAAAGGTTGTTTCTCATTCACCACCAGATGTTCTTTGTTTTTGTTTCTTATGTTGTACTACTCAACACAGGGAAAATTAGGTTCAAGGTGGCCTAATCAAACGGTTTAGACTTGATATTTGGATAAAACACAAACATAGGCACAATAAACTAGCCACTCTAACTCTTTTACTCCAGAACTTTTAAATTTGAGGCTTTCTGCACCAAATATACTAAACTAACTAACTGTGAGTGAGACTCCTGGATTTGCAGAGGTGTGAGGGTTATTGTAGACAACCTTCTTCCCTTTGCTTATGCAAAGAAATTGTTTTCGAATTCAAACCTATGGCCACCTGGTCACAAAGGTAACTTCAAAGTTGTTAGGGCTCGCCCTCACCCTAGATATGTTAAATTAGAGTCGAAGTTATTGACTGTGTGTTTTTTAATCCTTAAAACAGTCACGGTGGTGAGTTGTCAAAGCAAGTTCGCAACGAATAACCTTCTCATATTACCTCTTCAGTGTAGAATTGCAAGTTAAATTGGTAGTGTTTGACACTTCAGTGTAAAATTGGCATTGAAATTGGTCGTGTTTTTTTTTTCAATATACATTGCAATGGATGAGGTTCCCATCATTGTATAGTCGGAGAGATTTAGATGTATATAACTAACCTTACCCTGTCCCATATATTCTAAGCACGCAAACGCTTGTGTAGTTAACAAGTCTCCTTTATATTTAATGGGGGGTATTGTTCTCTTTATTCCTTTTTCCAAAAACAAAACTCATCCTTTTCCTCCTTTATATTTTGTTGATTGTTGGGACTTGCAATGTTGACATTGGTATGTCTCTGTCTTTGTGCTTTATAAATAACATCTTATATCACTGATTGCTTGATGAGCTTTGATTGTACTATGTCATGACGTGGTTACCATATTTTCTTACTATCCGTATTATCTAATTGAAATCTTAGTGGCAAAACATGTCATTGCCAAAGCTGTGAATCTGCCTTCTAATCTTTGAGAAATTTTTAATTTGATGACAGTACTGAGTTGGACTTTGTACTTAACCTTAACCAGCAGAAGAGGGATTTTAGGCATTTAGCTCTTCCACTTTCAGAAACATTTATAGAAATCTTTATGCATGTTTTATGCATACACTGGTGTGTTCTTACCTGATTCTGTGTCTTTTTAGTGATTTGATTGTAGAGTGTACTTTGAACCAATATTAAGTCAACATGGTGCTATACAACAATTTATTTTTCATGAATTGGATTTTTTACATGCTTTATATCCTCTTAAATCTTTATACTAAAATAGTCAAAAGTGTAACATTGATATGTTCATACATCAATGTTGTCAATTGCGGAAGCTTGTCCATATAATATGGTGGATGTCGTTGCAGACAAATAGAGGAAGCTCGATAGCTGAATGAAAAGATATATATAAAAACATAAATATCTGCTAAATAGTACATGTAATAAACTATAGAAAATAATAACACATATCAAGATAAAAAATTTAGCAATATATTCTAAGAAATAAAATCATCAAAGTCTCAACAAAACTAACAAGGAAAGATAAACACCACACAACTAAAGAAATCCAAGAAGAAATGAGAAGGAAATGAAGTTTAAAAAAATGGATCAAGAAAATGAGAAAACAAAAAGATGTTGAAAAAACTGAAGAAAATAGATGTTGACAAACTGAATAAAGAAAACTAAAGGAAAAGAAAAGAAACATAGAGAAAAGATTTAGAAGAAAAAGGAGCAAATGGAGAATAGAGAAGAGAAACCAGAAAAAAAAAAGGAAAGAAGAGATTTAAAATTGACAGTGTTTGCAGCCGCCCATTATTTGTATGTATGTATGTGTGTGTATATGGAACATAGGAAGACAAGAAGTGTTCATATATGAATTCATGAGAGTGCATATTTGTGCAATAAGCTAATAACAAACTCACTCATTATTTTGACAAACCCATTGGAAAGTCCCTAAGCTTTCTCTAAGGTCAAGTATTTTAGTTGTGCAGTGACACTCAATAAGATTAACACAAATGACTTGTTGCGTATTCATAGGTCTCACACTTCCCTCTCCACCAGGCGGGTCTGTTGTGTGATTGGTTTAGTTCAGAAGCAGTAGGTCCCTTTACTCCTGTTTTGTTATGTCCGCATTTTGCTCCAGAACAATCCTTTCAAGGTTTTGCAGAGCATTGGTTGTGTGGGGGGCCTCCTATCCTATCCAATTGTAGAGTAATTTCCATGCCTCACAGTTTTGGTAAATGATATTAGGCTAAAATTTTATGGCAATATGTAGTTGATACAGTTATTTGTTATTGTTGAATGGTTTCACTTTTGACCATATCTTTTTCCCCTTTAACATGTTTGGGATATGATTATGCTTTTGTTTCAGATAGACCAAATGGACGACCTTGTTTTATTCAATTTTCTAGTGGCTTCCTATTTCACATATTTCCCTCCTTTTATGAGAGGATATTTATTTCCCTGATCTGTACTTGTCATCTTTCCTTTGTTTATGAATTTTTCTTTATCAATACAAAATATTTGTTATGCATTTTTTTCCCAAAGACTGTACATGGTATGATTGTAGCCTTTATTGATGATCAGTTTTCTTAAATTCACTTATTTTATTTTAGATGGAAGAAGTTTGTCTGAATAGTGAGCCATTTTTTGATGTAAGCGATGATGTTGATGTTGAAGGCTCTTCTGTAGCAGAACACGGGCTTGAATCTTTAAATTCACAACCGAAAAACCCTCCAGTTCCAACAGTGGGTCTGGAGTTTGATTCCTTTGAGGAAGTTTACAACTTCTACAATATCCATGCAAAGGAACAAGGCTTTGGAATCAGAGTTAGCAATTCATGGTTTAGATCAAAGAAAAAAGAGCGCTATAGGGCAAAACTTAGCTGCAGTAGTGCTGGTTTTAAGAAAAAAAGTGAAGCCAATAATCCAAGACCAGAAACAAGAACTGGTTGTCCTGCAATGATAGTGATTAGAATGGTTGAGTCCAGGAGATGGAGAATAGTGGAAGTTGAGCTTCAACACAACCATCAAGTGAGTCCACAGAGCAAACAATTTTACAAGTCACACAAGAAAATGGTCCTTGAAGCCAGCAAATCACAACCACCTCCGGAGCCAGTCACAGAAGTACACACCATCAAGTTGTATCGAACAACTGTCATGGATGTTGATTACAATGGTTACTCAAATTCTGAAGAAAGCCATGACACCAATTTTGATAAATTTAAATATTTGGAACTTGGAGAAGGGGATGCCAGTGCTATATATAATTATTTTTGTCGAATGAAGTTGACTGATCCAAATTTCTTTTACTTGTTTGATATTGATGATGATGGGCACCTAAAAAATGTTTTCTGGGCTGATTCCAGGTCAAGGATTGCTTATAATTACTTTAATGACACAGTTACAATAGACACAACTTGTTTGGCAAACAAATATGAGATCCCTTTGATATCATTTGTTGGTGTAAACCATCATGGACATTCTGTATTATTGGGCTGTGGCTTCCTTGGACACGAATCAGTGGATTATTTTGTATGGTTATTCAAGGCATGGCTTAAGTGTATGCTTGGTCGTCCTCCACATGTTGTTATTACTGACCAGTGCAAGCCATTGCAAATCGCAGTTGCTCAGGTTTTCCCTCATGCTCGTCATTGTTATTCTTTGCAGTATATCATACAAAGAGTTCCAGAGAAGTTGGGAGGGCTGCAAGGATACGAAGCAATCAGAAGACAGATGTATAATGCTATATACGAGTCATTAAAGATAATTGAGTTTGAATCTTCTTGGGCTGATATGATTAAATGTCATGGACTGGGAGATAACAAGTGGCTTCAGACATTGTATAAGGATAGGCATCTATGGGTCCCTGTTTACCTAAAAGATGTTTTTTTGATAGGACTGGTCTCAACTAAAGAAAATGAGGGTCTGACTGCATTTTTTGAGGGTTATGTGCATAAACACACATCCTTTAAGGAGTTCCTTGATAAGTATGACTTAGCTCTGCACAGGAAGCACATGAAAGAAGCCATGGCAGATTTGGAGACTAGAAAAGCACGCTTTGAATACAAAACGAGATGTAATTTTGAGGCACAACTCTCAAAGGTGTACACAGAAGAAATCTTTAAAAAGTTTCAAGCAGAGGTTGAGGGCATGTATTCTTGCTTCAACACAAGACAGGTTAATGCTAACGGATCTATAATAACATATATTGTGAAAGAAAGAGTTGAAGTTGAGGGGAATGAGAAGGGAGTTAAAAGTTTTGAAGTTTTATATGAGACTACAAAATTGGATATTCGATGCATTTGCAGTTTGCTCAATTACAAAGGATATCTGTGCAGACATGCATTGAATGTTCTCAATTATAATGGTGTTGAGGAAATCCCATCTCGGTACATCCTACGCCGCTGGACGAGGGATTTCAAGCAATCGTTTAATCAATTCCATGCTCCTAGTAATACTGATTCCTACAACCCTGTGCACTTGTATACCCATCTGTTTAACAGTGCTCTTCCAGTGTTAGAAGTAGGGGCACAGTCACAGGAGCATTATATGGTTGCTCTAAAAGAATTGGAGGAGTTGCTAGATAAGTTTGATATAGAGGACAGTAACTCAATGTAACTAATCAATACAAGATCCTCATTCCCCACTTATAACGATTTTACTACTAATTGACTGTTTATAACCCTCCTGTGCTTGGTTTATTCAAGATTTTGTGGTACTGATAATTGTATAAAATGAAATGGCAGTTACATATGTTTTCTTGTAAATGATTTTGGCTCTGTTGATACTAATACATAAGCACTCTCTAGCTTTTCACCTCTAAATTGTATTAGGCATTATTATAATCTTCAACCTATTCATCAGCATTTGCTCATACAGATACCCTGAGAACTTTGCTAGTTTGTTTATGTTTTTTGGGATAGAGTTTTTGCCCTCAGTGTGTCAGCTTTATGCTCCATTTCAAAATGATTTTAACAACTATTTCGTTTTCGAAATTAGTTAAGGAGTCTATCAAATTTCGAAATCTGATTTAGAAAAAAAATTATGAATTTCGAAATCTGAAAAATACTTAACCAAAATTCAAAATTCAATAATATAATTAAACAAATTTTGAAATCTGATAGTATTTTAAAAAACTTTAACTAAAAATATTAATTATATTTCGAGATCAGGTTAACATATATTAAATTATATTAAGATTTTAAATTAAACTAAATAAAATATTTAATATATTTAATCTAATTTTTTTATTAAATTAAAATATAACCAAACTTAATTAATTTTATTTTCATGTTAATTAAAATATTTAATACATTTTAATGTAAAACAAAACTTTAAGGACAAAAATTTGAAATCCCTATAACATATTCTAAATATTAAAATATTAAGTTAAATTAAATAAAATATTTAACACATTTTCTTTATTTTTTATTAAATTAAAATTAAACTAAAATTAATTGAATTTTATTTTTATGTTAATTGTAATAATTAAAATATTTATTAAATTTTAATTTAAAATAAAACTTTAACTAAAAATGTTAACCGGTTTGTAATCGGTTAACATATATTAAATTAAACTGAATAAAATATTTAACAAATTTTATTTAATTTTATAAACTAAAATTAATTGATTTTCTAATATATTAATTAAAATTAATATTTAAAAAAATATATTAATTAAAATATTTATAAAAGTTTAATATATTAAATTATACTAACATATTAATTTATAAATCTTAGGTATAATTACTGATTTGGTATCCCAATTTTTTGGTTAAATTTAATTTGGTATTCATACTTTTAATTTGTTCAATTTAGTACCCCAATCATCTAAAAAGATTCAATTTGGTCATCTCTATTAAATTGGAGTTAACACACACGTGTCAAGCCATGAAATTTTTAATTTTTTTTAATATTTTAAAAAAATTAAATTTAAAAAAAAATTAAATTTTTTTTCAAAAAATTTAAAAACTGTCACGTGTCAATTTACCATCATGCCACGTGACAGCTTACAATCATGACACGTGACACTAATAATAGTTGTTTTTAATTTAGTTATCTATTTAAATTTTTGGTTCAATTTAGTACCTAATTTCTTAAAATGATCCAATTTGGTCCTTTCCAATTTGAGACCAAATTAGTAACTAAGTTTAATTTTATCTTATATATACATGTTAAAATAATTGTTTTAAATTTATACATCAAATTACTACACCTAAATATTCAAATTATTTTATTTTTTACAAGTGTAAAAAATTACAAAGGTAAAAAATGTAAAAAATAAAATAATTTAAGTATTTAGGTGAAATGATTTGATGTATATATTAGAAAAAATTATTGTAACATGTATATATAAGTTGTAATTAAACTTATTTACTAATTTGGTCTCAAATTGGAGAGGACGAAATTGGATCATTTTAAAAAATTTGGTACTAAATTGAACAAAAAAATTTAAATAGGAGAATACACGTGGCAGTTTTTAAATTTTTTGAAAAAATTAAAAAAATTAAAAAAATAAAATAAAAATTTCACGGCTTGACACGTGTCCTGTACGGACACAGTGTTAACTCCAACTTAACGGAGATGACCAAATCAAATCCTTTTAGATAATTGGGTACTAAATTGAACAAACAAAAAATATGTGGACCAAATTGAACTTAATCAAAAAATTGAGGTACCAAATCAGTAATTATACCTAAATCTTATTTATTTTTTATTAAATTAAAATTGAACTAAAATTAATTAAATTTTGTTTTGATGTTAATTCAAATCAATATTTAAAAAAATATACCAATTAAAATATTTGTTAAGTATTAATTAAAAAAAACTAAAATTTAATAAAAAATAAGAACTAAAAAAATTAATAAAAAACACTAAAAATAGTTAATAAAAATTAAAGACAATAAGTTAAATAAAATTAAAAAAATAATAAAAAAACTAAAAACTAAAAACTAAAAATATCACACAAAATAAATAAAATTAACTAAAAATTAACAAAACTATAAGTTAAAATAAAATTAAAAATAAAAACAACACACAAAATAAACAAAAAAATAAAATAACAAAAACTAAGCCTATAAAAAAAATAAGAAAATGTATATAAAAAAATTAAAATTTTAAAAAGTGAAAAAAAAGGGAAACCTAAAATTCGGAAGAAGAGTTAACCGAATTTCGAATCATATGATTTCCATAGCCGAATTTCCGAAATCCGCTAAATTCCAAAATCGAATGTCAAAATTCGGTGAAATCTGGCGAGTTTCTCAACCGTATTTTTAAATTCAGTGAGTTTCTAAATGTGTAAGTTTCTTGACCGGATTTTAAAATCATATTATGCCTTAAACTGGATTTTCAAATTCGACGATTCCTTAAACTGAATTTCGAAATTCGGTGACTACTTAATTTATTTTTTTCTAACTCAATTCAACATGCAAGGTGCAATAAAAATAATGACAAAATTAAAAAAAAAACATATAAAATGTGAAGAAGAATGAAGTAAATATACTTACTTGTGTGTGAGAAACAAAGACAAAATGTCACTGAAAACGATGTGAAAAAATATGAAAACAGTGAGAAAGAAGAAGCTCAAAGTTCGTCGAGAAAGAAGAAGACTTTCAATAAATATACACCAAACATGGTAAATACGTTTGGTAAGCAGTAATTCCTGCTTACCTTTACTTAACATATTTTTATTTATTTTGTGAAAGGTATAATTGGCCGCGGTGAAAAGTTTGTAGGCGCATAAAAAATACTTGTAGGTGCTGGAAGAAGCCTCCTATTCCAAGAGGCAACCACAACATACAAATATTGGATTATCTATAAAATATCAAATATTAGAAAATAATATGGAAGAAGTTGGTTGGACTTCAGCCATCTTTGTCTTGTGTAGCAAATCTGTGATGTATTAACTTTAGTCATCACAATGGTTTTGTCTGCACTATAGTTAATTTAAATGAAAATTAATCAAGTTTATAGTGGATTGTCATCAATATTAGAAAAGAATATGGAAGAAATTGGTTGGGCTTCAACCGTCTTTGTCTTGTGTAGCAAATCCTTGATGTATTTACTTTAAGTCATCACAATGGTTTTGTCTGCACAGTAGTTAATTTCAATGAAAATAATCAAATTTGTCTAGTTGTTTGAGAGAAAAATTAGTTTATAGTTTACGAGTATTCAAATCCAGACGATTAAACCATATACACAATTTCATCGAGATTGCCACTGAGAATTTGTTAACATCTAAATGAAACAAATCCCACTCATTTGTTAGCGCAATAGTGCATATAATCTTGATAGTAATGGGTTTAATAACATGGGAAGAGGTTTCATGAAAATCAAACCTATAAACTTGACTGAACCCCTTTGCAACCAACCTCACTTTTTATTTATCAATAATACCATCAACATTTTCATTAATCCTAAACACCCAATTGTAGCCAACAATTCTCCTGACAGTAGGAAGGGAAGGGGTACCAAACCCCAGTTGTGATCGAGGATAAGGGTACCATATTCTTGTTTCATACCTGACAACCATCTTGGATCCTGCAGAGCCTATTTAACATTGGATGGTTTTATTAGTTAAAAATAGTAAAGGATCCACCTTTAGTTTATGAATACCAGATTTTGATCTTGCTTGCATAACATGAGTATTTAAGAACCGAGACATAAGTTATTCAACAATATGGGTAGTCTTAAGAACAATTGAATACTATGATTGATACATATTTGTCAACACCCAATTTCGTCTGGATAAAAAAATAATTTTATTTTCAAAAAATAATTAGGAAGAGGAGGAAATAAAAAAAAAAACAAAAGAGCAGTGAACATTGATTCCTACTTTATTTTCATCTCATTTTAAATTTAGTTTAATCTTGTTTTGTTTTACTTAATCTTGGTTTCTTTATCTTGTTTCTTTTTTTTTTATCTCTTTTATTTTATTTTATTTTTTATTTTTGTTTTTTATTTTAATTTTTAATTTTGATTTTAGTCATATTTTGTTTACCTTTTTTATTTTATTTTATTTTTATTCTTTTATCAAAAAATATGTATATAAACAAAATGAAAAAAAAAATAATAGAAAAAGACAAGAGGTTAACGTAAGATCTAAAGTCTCTGATAGGTAGGAGTCTCTTCATTCAAGAGGCTTCACCTTCTTTGGAGGCTTTCCCTCATTCTGTTCTCTAAAAAACAAAATCAGGACCTTCATCCTCACAATCTCAACACCACATAACCCAACCCAATACCACCGTGAATCATCATCACCTCCATAGCCTGTCAATACCACTGTGCATCATCACCACCTCCATTAACCACCATTACCGTTCCCACTCTTCTCCATTATCATCCAACGCCTCCATTCCCCAATCATAATAACTCCAAACCAATCACAAGAATAGAAACCAACATTGAAACAGAAAATAGATAGCAGAGGAAGAAGAAGGTTGAATGGCCAGAGGAAGGAGGATAACCAATCGCCGACGACAATGCCGCCGACGAGTCGAAGTTTCAAGCGAAGAATGAAGGCATCATTATGGTCGTCTCGGCTAGAGGGAGGAGACGCAGCCAGTCACGGTGTTGGTCTTAGGTGTGTCTCGTGTAGAAGGAAACAAAAGTGCAGCGTTGCCGGCTCCAGGCCGTGTCGGTGAGGGTGAGCGGTGGCACGATAGTCACGGACGTTGGTGCATGTTGCTTTGTGCGAGGCGAACTAGAGAGCGACGTAATCGTCGATGGAGCTCCCGATGTTGGTTGGCGTCGTCGCCAAAGGCTTTGGTCGGGGCGGCCGTGTGGAGTTCGCCGGAGTTGGGGAAGATGACACTTGGTCCTCACGTGCTGCATCCATGGAGGGAAGAAGAGGGTTGTCTTGGCTCCTCTTGTTTGAAGGAAGGAACCCTAAAGATGGTGATGTAAGAGATCTGGGCTGAGGCTGACCATTTCTTTGTGCACCCCCGGTTTTTAACTCATACACCCCCATATTTTATGTTTCAAGCTTGTTTCTTTTATTCATACACCCCACTGTGGTTAATCCCACATCCATAGGTCTCATGTGTGTATTGGGTCTGTCTTCTCCGCGCACCCCTATCTTTTATCTATGCGCAACTCCAATTTTTTTTATCTCTGCGTACCCCTTTTTTTCGTTATCTCACACCCTGTTTTAATTTTATGTTGCGAGTACCCTTGATGTTTACTAACCTCGCACTCCTGTCACACTTGTTCCATGTTTTACTCTACGCACCCCCTTTTCCTTTATCCCACACCCCTTTTTTAATTTTATGCTGCGAGTACCTCTTGATATTTACTAACCTCGCACCTCTACCACACTTGTTTCATGTTTACTTCATGCACCCTCACATTTACTTCATGCATCCCCTATGTCTTTGTTTCTCATTTTTGGGCTTGTGTTTTATGTTTACTTCATGCACCTCACACATTACTCATGCACCCTATTATTGTTTTTTTTTTTTTTTCCTTTTTTTCTTTTTTTATTATTTTTTTTCTAAAAAAATAAAGAGAGAGAAAAAAAATATTTTAAATTATAAAAAATACAAAAAATCTAAAAGATGAGAAAATATTCTCTTTTGCTTTATTGTGTCTGTCCGGTCGCCCGCACCATGTGACACTCATTTTCGAAAAAACAAAAATAATTTTCTTTCTCTTTTAATGTCTGTCCGGTCGCTCTCACCGTATGACACTCATTTTTAAAAATACCAAAAATAGTTTTATTTCTCTTTTAATGTTTGTCTGACCGCTCGCGTCGTATGACACATGTTTTCAAGTAATTCAAAAATACAAAAAAAAAAATATAAAATTTCAAAATATAAAAACATCAACGTTTTTAAACAAATATATCTTTTTAAGAACTACGTGATCCTTGATTCTCCACCGTGAGATACGTAGGAGCAAGGCCAATCCTTGTCAGGTTCACTTCCAAAAAATCAAATCATTTTCTCAATTGTTTTCCAAATATCTTTCAAGAACTACGTAACCCTGATTTTTCACTTTAAATGAGAATACGTAGGACCAAGGTCAATCCTTGTCGGGCCCAAAAAATCAAAAAATATTTTTGTTTCTTTTTAGTATTATTTGTTTCATTGTTTTTGGGGAAAATTAACATTTTGAAAACCATATCGATTTTGCATTTTTAATTAAAGGTACCGCCCTCGGGTGGGCGCGATAGGGTGCTAACACCTTCCCTATGCGTAACCGACTCCCGGATCTAAAATTTGGTTTTTCGCAGACTTGTTTTATTTTTATGGTTTTCCGTAGTTTTCCAAAAATAACTATGGTGGCGACTCCAAATCTCTTTTTAAACTTGTTTTCTTTTTGGTTCGTCATCCCGTCGCAATTTCGGTTGCAACAATATTTTCAAAAGGACTAGTTGTGGCTGGGTTAGTGTGAACAACAGTAAGAGGTGTGAGATTATGAGTGAGATTGAAAAATTGATTAGATTGAGGAATATAATCAGTCTAACTTGAAAATAATTCAGTATAAGGGAACCTATTGTCATTGAACAAAACATCCTTAGATATATAAATGCGGCTAGATTTGGATAGACACATATAACCCTTATGAGATATAAAATAACCAAGAACGACACATTCTTGAGGACGAAAGTCTAACTTGTGATTATTATATGGTTTAAAATGGGGAAAACAGGCACATCCTAACAATATCAGAAGTTATAATCAATAGATTATTTATAGAGTACAATGAAGGGTACCTAAAAGTTTAATAAGGTAGTGGGCAATTTTTTTATAAGGTTGATAGTTGTTTGAAAAGAATAGTCCTGATATTTTAAAGGAAGTGAGGCATGATGAAGTAAAGTAAGACTTAACTTAGTGATGTGCATATGTTTCTTCTCATCCACACCGTCTTGGTGATGAGTATAGGGACAAGCAACTCTATGTATAATGCTAATGTGTTTAGAAAGTTTGTAAAATATTTGAGTTCTCCTTCTTAGAAAGTTCGGAGATTTTTAATTTTGGTTTCGAATTATAGTTCAACCATTGTTTGATTTTTTTTTTGAGAAAATATTGAGAGTTTCAAATTTTTATTTAACAGAATAAAACCAAGTAAAATGAGAGTATGCATCGATAAAAGATACATAGTAAACATAATTACTGATCGAGGGAACATGGGATGTCCTCCACAAATATGAAAAAATTAAATGAAGAGAACTATAAACAATTTTAGAAGCAAAGGAAGGAAGTCTATGAGACTTTCCAGCACAAGATGTATAAAAAACAACAATTTTATTGTATAAAAAACAACAATTTTATTAGATGATGGAAGTTTACAATTAGTCATAACAATTTTTAAGACATTAGCATTTGGATGGCCTAATCTAGTGTGCCAAAGATTGTTGCATTCAGAACCAATATTAAAAGATTTAGATGAAACAATAATGGTGGTAGTGTGGTAAGATTGTGAAATCTTTGATAAGAAAGTAGAAAAACAAACATGAGTGGTGAGACTAGGAAATGAGTATATATATCAACACCATTGATACCTCTAAGGATAATTTCATTTGTTGCCTGATATTTAATAGTGCAATAATGAAAATAAAACTCAAAATAAACACCATTGTCAAGAGAAAATTTACTAACACTAAGTAAATATTTGGTAATAGATGGGACATGCAACAAATTATATAAGTAAAATAGAGAAATATTTTAAACAAGAACATCCAATACCAAGAACTTGCAAACCTTCACCATTGCCAATGTATTTTTTATCAAGAGCATCAAAGTGATCAAATTGTTATATGTTCTGTGATTCCCTTGTCACATGATATGATGCATTAGAGTCTGGAATCCAGGTGGTTTGTTCTTGAGGTGCTAAATTTGCCATCGTAGTAAAAGGAACACCTTGAGTGTTCTGATTTGTAGTTTTATCACCTAGATTAATACAGTTGTTTGGGCAAGTGAGAAATTGATTAAGAGAGTACAATAGTGGTTGCAAGACCATAGACAATAAGAAATTAATTCCATTGATAAGAAGGATCAACTCGATAAAAATAGAAGTTTGCAATATGCTCATATTTGAGGCATATTTGACATTAGAAGCTTGTAAATCTTCCACCACATCCACATCTAGTGCGTTCACGGATGAAATAATCATAAGAACCCATGCGATTATAGTTCTTGGTACGTTCTTGAACTTTTGATTGATCATAGTGTTGGGTATAGTTGATCAAAGGAGAAAGAAAATTTTTCTAAAAACAATTTGTGCGAGATTCATGAGCTAGAAGAAGCGCCTTCACCTTTGTGACGGGTGGTGTTTCAAACTTGCTTTCGATGACTGAAATCACTGGGGAATATTTCGGAGAAAGACCTTTAAGAAATGTGTCAATATATTCTTTTGGTTTAACAAGACACCTAATTACAGTGAGTTCATTGACAATGGATTTTATGGTTCTAAGGAACTCGCTCATGGTTTTGTTTTCAACAAAGGTTACTCGGAGATCAGTGTGCAGCTACCTCACACGAGCCTTGGTCTGAGTATAGAAAGGGTCATGAATTTGTTCCCATACTTGATAGGAGTGAGCAACTCTAAGGACGCATGACAAAGTTGACTTGGAAAAGGTTGATGATAACCAAGAAAGTAAGATATGGACTTGAACTTCCCACTCCTTATAAGTCGGATTGACAACTACAACATCACGATCTTCATCATTAAGAAACCTTGGAGGGATAACGGGGTTATCAACAAAGTGATGAAGATGATGATTTGATAATAGGCTCAAATTGTTGTTTCCAATGAAAGTAATTAGAATAATCAAACTTTTCTACTATAGAATTAGGAAAAACTAGGAAGGGTGTGAGCTTTGATTGGCCATTGTGGATCAATTTTCGACTCTTGATACCATATTATAAAAGAATATGGAAGAGAAAGGTAATCATAAAACTAAAACTGTATTCTTTATTTTTCATTCAATAAATAGTACAAAGAGAGTATATATATAGGCCCAAAAGCCTATACTGTTGCATCTCATAATCGAATAAGAGAGGAAAATAGAAAGAAAAAAATATAAACTAACATCTAGTTGAATGATTGAATTTTTTTACATATCTCTAATAACTAGAGGTGCAAAAGAGAATGTTGGGCTAGCAAAGTTATTTATAGAGAGTAAAACCCTATTATTCAAGGAGTGTGAGAGTATGAGGAAAGGGGATTGTTGTTAATACTATTATGGAGGGATCGAGCAACTTTTATACTTCTCTGTAAGAAGATGTGCTATAGGGTATTAGAAAGATATATCCTTTCTAGTGCCTTTTTGTTTTCGTCTTTCAGTGAGTGATAAATGATACATCTCTCATTTCTACTCAATCTTTGCCTTTTTTTTCTATTCCTATTTTATTTGTTGTTGTAGTATACATCAATGATTTGAATAGAAGAACCATGGCAATTCAAGGGGCTTATGACAAGGTCAATGAGTCAACGAATAGAAGAACAAATATTTTCAAGACTTTTGATGATACAAGAAGTTGAAAGTCCTTGAAACATCAATATCATAGCTTATAGTTCACTTTTAGCATAATTTCAAGTTGTAAGTTTGTTAGGCGAGACAAAATTCACTGGGCAAACCTTTTATTAAGTTTTTGCGAATTGTACTTGTCGTTGAGGGACTTGGATCACTAAGCGTGTGGTATTTAGATAGTGGCTGTTTTAGGCAAATGACTGGTGACCAAGCAAATTTTGCAAAGTTGAGTTTAAAGAATGAATGATTCGTGACTTATGGAGATAACAACAAAGGGAAATCCTTGGAACAAGGATCATAAGCAATGGATCCTTTCAACATCAAAGATGTTCTCCTTGTTGATTGTGGCGTCTACCCTTTGATTGTTATCAAAGAAGGAGCTCTTTGTGGTGAATCTTCCATTGCTTATCAATATGATAAATTGTGGCACTTTCCTTCTTTGTCTTCTTCCACGTTCTTTACTCTCAATTTATTGTTTATTTTACAAAAGAAATCCAAAGTAAAAAAAGATCGTAATCTTTCTGATTAGGATCGTATCAGAGAGATTTACATTACTACATTCAATTTTTTTTATCAATACAATCATGTTTCATTGGTAATGATATAAGATACAAGATGAATATTATTTGAACCTTAACCACTTTTGGCTAAACATAGATTATTATTTGGACTGGAATCACACCTGACTAAGACAAAGTATTATTTGGAACATAACTACTTTTTACTAAACAAAAAGTACTCTTTGAACACACAATCAATCCTAGCTAAGCACTAAGTATTGTTTGAACACATAGTCACTCCTAAATAGACACCTTCTTTACACAAAGTTATGATCTAAACAATCACAAATTTACTAACTAAAAGAGGATAATGTTCTATGAAATATTGATAATACTCTTGTAAGTTGTTAACAAACACAACAATGTTCTTGTTCACAATAAAACTTAAGGATTACTACAGATTACAAGAGTTTTGTTATTATTCTCGTCACTGTGAATGTTGTGAACCTTTCTTCTTCAAAAGATGTTCCATATATAAATGTTGAGTATGAAAGAGTCACTACAAATTCTTTTAATTGTTGTGAAGTATTGTGAAGTTTTTCTAATTTGCCTTTCATATGTTTGCGTTTAAGCTTGAAGATGCATTAAATGCTCTTCATGCAGTATTAAATGCATATCTCTTTTCTACAAAAGCCTTTAATACATGACATGTAGGACTAAGACAACTAATTTTTTCCAAATTGGAGTAAAGCATAAGACCTAATAAGATTGATTCTTTAGGAAGGACTATCATTCCACCTTTTAATTGTTAGCGTTGAAAAACTTTAGGTGCATTCTTCAATAGATTTTTGATATAGACATTTCATTGTAAAATTCTCTTGTAAGAAATGAAGAGACAAACATTCTTTGAAAACATGGAATAAACATTTATAAGTATTTGACGTGTACCATGAAATGCTTCAAACTACGTGTATATATCATCTATTTATATGTTTGTTTGACTAGATGGAACACTTGTTTGTCAAGATCTTATGCATATAACATCATATTTTATATTTTGTTGTTAAACACATTATCAATGCTAAACATAGGGTTTTTGCTCTAACACTATATTTTTGAGAAAAAAAAAACATTGTAAAAGTGATAAACCAACTCAAAGGTGATTCAATGAAAGTGTAGGTCAATCTAGTTCTATTACATAAATTAGCTTGGTACAAGTGAACTTTGTTATAGGTCTTATATGCATATTATAAACTTCGAAATAAGTATAAAGGATATATGGAATCAACAAAAATAGAACCTTGGTAGACTTGATATACAACTACCAAGACATATCATGGTAACCCCTTTCAGGATGATGTCATGGTTTAGAAGGAAAATCCCCAGGCAATTACATAAAAAACTTCACTTGCAATTGGATTCTCAACCACACTTCTAACATTGATGATACTCATGTTGTATTTAGCTTGTGTTTGTTATGGATTGTGTTTTAATATCTATCACATATAGTTATGCATTGAAAACTCAAGGAAGCTAACTATCAAACATGAATTTAATCGTTAGGATTATATAAGTGTGAAAATTTTCATTCAAGAGTTAGAATAGCAACATGAACACAAGATAATAATAAGAATAATAAGAACAACACAATAACAAGAAGAATAAAGAACACTAAAAAGCTTTCCATTGAAAATAATTTCAATCCAAAATATTATACTAAGAGTAGAAGAGGAACATACACATAAACAATAATTATGGAAGAAGAGAAAAATAGAAAGTGGAAGAAATAAATGCATGGATTTATGGAAGTTGTAACATCACTTGAAAGAACTTCAATTTGGTCAAGAATTCCAAAGATCATGGGAGAGAAAAATTGAATTCGAAATTCAATCAAAAGAAGATAATTAGGAATTTTTCTTATGTGTAAAAATATTAGCACATTTTTTTATGCTAGTGTCATGCTTGTCTTTCATTTATGTTTGTCATGCCTTAGCCCTCTTATTGACAATTTTTGTTTCCTTCGACTATCTTGGTGAGATGTTGAATGGTTTGAATTAGGTTTTTAATGTCTTCTACCGCTCTTTGTTTCTTAACTCTTCAATATTTACAAACCCTCATTTGTTGAGTTTAATGGGTTCAATTACAAAAAATACTATTTGGCACAAGAAAGTACGTAAACGTAAAATTTTCTTATTTCTAAAATTTTATAAACAAAATAAATTATACTTTACAATAACTTGTTTATTTAAAACTAGTTTAGATCCTCCTTACCTTCAATACTCATCAAATAGGAACCTTATTAGAAAATTAATACCTAGAGTCTTGAATAAATATTTCATATTATAAGTGACAAGGTTTTCATTTATTATTTTCTAACAAAATATTTTCTTGTCATTTTGCATGTCATTCATGTATTATATGTTTTGGTTAAGTTAAAATCATTATCCATATTTTGAGGGTCTCTTCACATTTAAGATAATTGTGAATTTGCATGAAATTCCTAAGTCATGAAGTTCTTTGCCAATATAAATAACTACTTCTGGTTAAATAGCAATTTATTAAATAGCATTCCTTTGGTAGACTTAGATATGGCATAATAACATGATCTTTTCACCAAACCATGGAAACATACATAGGACCATACATCGAGTTGGATAAAATATCAACAAATTTATCGTATTTAATATGAAGTACAAAAATTTATCATTAAAAGATAAAACCTTATTATACATTACATAAATTAAAGTGGTAGGTAGGGAGAAATTGAGATTTGTAGACAAAAGTAACTTAATGGACAACATGTTACTCAAATTTGAAAAGTGTCTACACATTATCATGTAATTATTGATCATGATTATGGCCCATGTTTAAAAACGAAGGAGACAAGAGTTGTATACAAATTTAGTAATTAAATCATAACTTTGTGTAAATTTCTTGATAAATATATAAGTGTGCACCTTGTTTTTTCGGGTATAGTTAGTTCGATCTTACACCTCTTAACCATCTATCACTAAATAATTAGAAATATAAATAGAAAAATTTAATAAGAAAATAAAATTTTTACAGTACACTTGTTATGTAACTGAAGGAAAATAGGATTGGTGGTATGTGGATGGTATTCCTACAAAAGTGTCACAATCTTAGTGTTTTAAAAAAAGAAATAAAAAAAAAGGTCGCAGGGAGCATAAAATACAAGAGTCGCATCTCAACCTTTCTTGTCTTGTCTACTCTTTTGCGTGTTTTGGTTGAAAAACAAAGAGAGTGGTTTTCGTTGTTTGAGAGACACAGGAACTAAAGCAGAAATGGCGACGACGGTTGAGGCAGAGAAGAGACCCAAAACGAAGATCGTGTGCACGCTGGGACCCGCATCGCGTTCCGTTCCGATGGTCGAGAAACTTCTACGAGCGGGCATGAACGTTGCTCGCTTCAACTTCTCACATGGGTCCCATGAATACCACCAAGAAACCCTCGATAACCTCAAAGCCGCCATGGAGAACACCGGTATTCTCTGCGCTGTCATGCTCGACACCAAGGCACGAGATTTCTATTTCTTGATCCTTTTGTACCTTTTCTTTAATTGCGATTATGTTTATATTTATATATATATATATATATATATATATATATATATATATATATATATATATATATTCTCGTAGCCGATTTTTTTTTTTTATATATTTTTGAAATCTGATGTTTGATTTGATTGTTGCTGATTTTCTGATTCTGATGGGAATAGGTTGTGATCGATTGCTATTGTCTAATCTGACTGTACATGTGTTTGTTTGTGAAAGTGAAGTGTGTGAGGAATGCTAATAGTGAGATTTGATAATATTGCATGAATCAAATCTAATCTTGGATTGAGTGTTGGAGAATTGAGATTATCTAACAATCAGTTGTGACCTCCCACCCATGATCTTATTTTTTATGTGTATGTATCCATAAGGATTTAAATTGAAATTTGGATTTTCTCTGGTTTGCTGTTAAGAGGAGAGGTTTGATTCAATAAATCGTAACTATTTATTACAATCTTTCTTTACAATAAACACTAACTATAACTACGCAAGAATGATAGGGAACAAGTGAATCTGCTTTAGTAGGTTAGTGGGTTTGTAATACATTGAGTTTCATTTGGTTTTGGTTTTCTTTTTTTTGTTGGTTTTTACTCGCAGCATAAGTAATAGACATAATAAATTATTAGGATTTGTTAAGTGGTTCCTCTTCTGTTAAAAAGTACATATGAGAGGATCCAAGTCCTTTAAATTGTGTTTGTCAGAGACTCCTCGCTACCCGACATTATTTGTAAGTTAGAAAAACCAATGCAGCTGAGATTTCGTATACTTTGAAGTGCATAAGGTTATAAGAAATGAGTATTTTTGAGGTCCCTATACCTTCATGAAGATTACCATTGAGCAAAAAGGGTACTCAATTTATCAATGTTTCAAATCAATGATGGATTATATTTTATGGCTAAATCCTTTGTCAAGCTATTGTTATCATATATTGTTCCTTAAAGTGGAGTAAGACTTTAATTTCGCATAAAGATCGGCTCTTACTACTACATTGGTGCTTGTGTAAACCAGGTGCTTTTATCTAACTGAGTTGAAGCCCTTGTCCTTTTGATACATATCTCATTATTCTTGTCAAGAGGAATATTGCATGATACAATCCTTTTGATTGATATTGCGTTGGTATTGTTTGGTAGACGAGGCCAATCATTTTTAATAAACTTTCGTCCATAATCATAATTTTCTTTCATTTTATTTGACTATTTACATTGTTGTAGGGGCCTGAGATTCGAACCGGGTTTCTCAAGGATGGTAAGCCTGTCCAACTGAAACAAGGTAATGAAATAACAATTTCCACTGACTATGACATAAAGGGTGATGAAAAAATGATTTGTATGAGCTACAAAAAGTTGGCTGAGGATGTGAAGCCCGGAATGGTGATACTGTGTGCGGATGGCACCATATCATTTACAGTTTTATCGTGTGACAAAAAATTGGGTTTGGTTAAATGCCGGTGTGAGAACTCTGCCACTCTTGGTGAGAGGAAGAATGTTAATTTGCCTGGAGTGATAGTGGATCTCCCAACTTTGACAGAGAAAGACAAGGAAGATATCTTGGCCTGGGGAATTCCCAATAAAATCGACATGATTGCTCTTTCTTTTGTTCGAAAAGGTTCTGACCTTGTGGAAGTCAGGAAAGTTCTTGGAAAACATGCTAAGAACATTATGCTCATGTCTAAGGTATGTTGTGTTGTGTTCTCTTTTATGGAAAAGGAAAGTGATTCAAGATATGAATAAAAAGAAATGTTAATTATTCTGAATTAGTTGTAATATCCTTGAGATGCCTTTTACATTCCTGCTAATGTATGATATAGGATATCATCTGTCAAATTTGTTGTGTTCTTTAAAGAAACTAAACTACCTTATGAATTTCTAACTACTTGCTATCTCTATTATAATGTTACATTTAAAAGGAATGCTAACAACACTTTATCTAATTCATTCTTTTTCAGCATGCCACTATTGAATGAAATCAATGTGGGTCCTAGTAAATGATGCGCTGTCACTTCTTATTTAATGGGTCCACACTCCTTTATTTAAAGGGTCTCACGTCGATTTCTCTCAATTATATAATAAAGAATATTTTTTATGATAGTGTGTTGCTATCATTTCTCTGTATTTACTTGTTCCTGGTCACTTACGCTGTCAATTACTTCAAATGTATATGACAGGTTGAAAACCAAGAAGGGGTTGCGAACTTTGATGAAATCCTTGCAAATTCAGATGCATTTATGGTGGCTCGTGGCGACCTTGGAATGGAAATTCCAATAGAGAAGATATTTCTCGCACAGAAAGTGATGATTTATAAGTGCAATATTCAAGGAAAACCTGTTGTTACTGCAACCCAGATGTTGGAGTCAATGATCAAATCTCCCAGGCCAACCCGGGCTGAAGCTACTGATGTTGCCAACGCAGTTCTGGATGGCACAGACTGTGTGATGCTTAGTGGTGAAACAGCTGCTGGAGCTTATCCAGAACTTGCTGTTCGAACTATGGCTAAAATATGCATTGAAGCAGAGAGCACCCTTGATTATGGAGATGTGTTTAAAAGGATTATGGAACACTCACCAGTACCCATGAGCCCATTGGAGAGTTTAGCTTCTTCTGCTGTTAGAACAGCCAACTCGGCTAAAGCGGTTCTTATATTGGTTTTAACTAGAGGAGGGAGTACTGCAAAATTGGTGGCTAAATACAGGCCAGGCATGCCAATTCTTTCTGTAGTTGTTCCTGAGCTCAAGACTGATACCTTTGACTGGGAATGCAGTGACGAGGCCCCTGCGAGACACAGCCTCATATTCCGTGGATTGGTTCCAGTATTGAGTGCAGCTTCTGCTAGAGCTTCTCATGCTGAAACAACTGAAGAAGCCATAGAATTTGCCATGCAACATGCCAAGTCCAAGGGTCTCTGCCATAATGGGGATTCTATTGTGGCACTGCATCGTGTGGGCACTGCATCTATCATCAAGATCTTGACTGTGAAATGATCACCCCATTAGGAGTTCTGTTTTTTGGCGATTATTTTAGATGGTGCAAAGAGGTTTTCATCACACCATTTCGAATCTACATTGGTTGCAAACTTACGTAAAAGCAATTTATTAGGACGGGTTCCCTGCTTTTCTCATACCATATATGAAGTTTTCTTTGTGGCGAGTAGCCACCTGTTTTCTTTTATTAAGATTTTGTACGAGGCTTTTGGTGAACCAAAAAACTAACCGCCTTCTGGATTTTGAATTTTTGCTGTTTGATTGACAAGTGTATGCCTTTTCTTTGTTTCATTGGCTAACTGGGTTCTCATCCTTCGTAAATCCAGCGGGATAGGTATATTCTATTACGATGGGTTGGAAAGTGAACTTGTTTATCTAAAAAATAAAATAAAAATAGAACTTATATAAGCAAAAGAGGTAGAAGAACTATACAGGACGGGGAATGATGAGAACTGTTTCACCCTTTCTCCATTCACACTACGAAATTGAGTTTATTTTTTTGTTTTAATATTTTTCTCTGTCTATTTACCAGTTTTTGCTGGTGCCCCATATCTGTTGGTGAATCTGATTGATTATTTTTAGTTTCATCCCCTAGGTTTTTAAGAAAAGTTTGAGGTTATTTAGATTCTAGAAGTTAAAAGATATCTTGAACATGTTTAATTATAAACCAAAATATAAATTCTGAAATTATGCAAAATAAAAATGGATATTTTTAAATTCAATTTTCAGAAATAATTTCTCAAAAGTTTGTTGCAGATACAAGTTTGGGAAATCTACTTTTATGCTTTCTAATTGTTACCCTCTATGTATTTTCTCTGAATGTGAATATTGCATGACTTGTTTGAATTGTGTTTATCAATGAATGTGGTGTATAATTGGTTGAAAGTGCATTTAAATTATCTTTCGGAAACTTATGTTTGGTCTTTCAACTAAATATATATTTCGCAATTAATCCTACTTTCTATAATTTCAGTATTTATTTTAATGAAGCTTGTTCCTTTTATTGTGCTGCAGTTTTCTAACTTTACACTTTAGATATTCCGTGTATGAATCTATGAGAAATCTCAACATTATCTAGATACTAACTCAAATAAAATATACACTCTCGTATGTTAATTTTGTTTTGAATTTTTTTTTAAAAAAATATTTATAAATTTTGTTATAAAAAAAAATTGCAGAAAATTATTGTTAATTTTTTATAAAATATTTTGTATAAAACACTTTTCACAACAAATTTTGTAGGAAATACCTATAAATTTTATAATTTTGTAGGAAATAACTACCCATGAAGAAATTATCCGCTAATAAAGATTTTTAGAAAAAATAGAAGAAAGAAGTCATTTTTTGCAAATATTTTTAATAAATTTACAAGCAAAGTCCCATATAATATAAGAATTTTTAGTAGTGATATAACTACTTACAATCTTTTCTTTACAAATTAATTTTTGTAGATTGTATAAGATGAAAGTACACTTTTCAATATGAGACTCAGGAACATGCTAATAATAAAAATGTAAAAAGCCTAAAAGGTCATTTTTTTGTGTGTTTATAATTGAGAGCTCAGCGAAGGAAAAAAGAAGAGCACAACATTAGTATAAAAGTTATTTTTTATGATGACTTATTATGTCGGTTCAAATCCACCCACCATAATAGGTGGCACAATAAAAAGTATTGTAAATATGAAAGGACATTCTATATCAATTATCACTAAAATATGCATAGAAAGTAGGCACGGTGGCAAATTTGTAATAATGTAGAAAATTTTCTGTGTCGATTGTACCGAGAACTAACATGGCAAATTAGTACTTAGAAGATTTTCTATGTCGGTTGTATCTAGAACCGTCATATAAAGTGGACGCATATATTATTTTAAATTTAAAAAACTTATACTATGTTTGTTTTTCATTATAACTGGCATATGATGTTTAATTTTCTTCTTCCTTATTCTCCCAATCGTTGTACTTCACCATTTTCCACCCTCTTTAAGGACCCTTGAAGCACCTTCTCCAGTTGCATCTCGCTATCGCTTTGCCCTTCAATGGTGGCTCTCGTTCTCGTCTCCTCGAGGTCTCATTCTCCTCTCTTCGAGCACTTGCTTTATTCTTGTGGCTCCTATCACATTCGATCTGGTGGTGTCGTCGTCGTCCCTCTCTTGGTCTCTCTCACTATTGCAGGTCACCCTCCTAACTCTCTCACTCCCGCCTTTTAAGGTTTTGTAGTACCTGTCTCACATGTTCCTATCTCGCACATTTAAGCAACTCCTATCTCCAGGTGATGGCAAACTGCCAAGGGTCCAATCCCAAGAAGAATGGCCAAGCATATTCAAGAAGAACTAGGTTCATCTATGTAAGATAAAGCAAAGCTCTTATTTTCTTGGGCCATCATGGAGCCTTTTTAGTAACGTAGGAATATGTTGACCTTGTATCAAGTAGTATAGGCTTTTCTTTTTAGGCCTTGTATCATGGGCTAAGTAGTGCAAGGTTTTTGATCAACTTGGGTCAACAAAAGTCAACACTTATTGTTAATCCAATTTCCACCTAGCTTAAGCTAACCATGGGAGGTTAAGGTTTTTAACCTAGCTTGGTTGCCAAGGTGGAGGACGTCCCACTAAAAAAGTGATAGCCATTTGGCAAGCTCTTAATGGAGAGGATTTTTCGTAGGTAGTGGTCATGTGTCATGTTCCTAATGGAGAAGCTTTTTCCAAAGTGTAGCCATATGTCACTCTAGGAGTGAAGAGGATTCCAACAAGTTCGTGGCCACATGTCCTCCTCTCAATAGAGAGGATTTCTAGACTTGTACCCTTGTACCTTTGGGGGCGAAGATGATAGTTTTAGGGCTTTGTGTCTACAAATTTTTGGAGACACCTTAGCCTATAAATAGAGGTGTCTCCCCCTTGTATTTTCACTTTGAGATTTGTAATGTTATACTGCCAAAATATTTTGTGTCATCATACTTGTCTCTAAGTTAAGGCTAGACTATCTCATGTGGTCTCCTCTAGCCATCCTTCTTTAAAGTTGGCCCAACCTGTCAAGGTAACCATCAAACACCTTCACCTCACCATTTAAACCACCAAACCCAAAGCGTATATTCACGCCCAACCTTATTGCTTCCGCACTACTCCATGTCATAGCCTTACTTTCATGCTTTAGCCAAACATAACTTGAGGAAGAGTCTATCATTTGGTATCAAGAGCTTTGGTTCTAAAAGAGCTAAATTTCTTGGTGCTTACCTATCTTATTGCTTTTATTTGTGTTCCATGTTTTGTTCTTTGTTGTCACATTTTCACATCAATATATATGTTGTTTCATGGTTCTAGTTTTTTGTTCTTTCCTTGGAACCATTCGACTTTTTCTTTAAGTTTTCCATATCTATATGTGTTTGTGTGCTTTTGCTTTTCTTGAGCCATTCTTCATCTTTCCATTCGATCATATATGTTTGTTGGGTCATTTTATTTTTTAAATTCATCCATATTGTCTAAATTCATGTTTAGTCCATTATATCATTTCTTCCTAGTTTAAGTTTTAGAAAAATCACAAAAATATATGCTCATTTTGGTTTTGAAAATTGCACCATATGCATCCATTTAAGTGCTTTTACTTTACATATTTCAATTCATACATGTCATTAGATCATTGGTAAGTACTTAGGGTTAAGTTTCTCTTATGTTTTGTTGAGTTTCATGCTCTATTTTTTATTCTAATAGAATTTCTTCCATTTATGTGCTTCTTGATCTTTTTGAACTTTCAAACTGTTTTGGGTGTGTAATGGTCATAGTTTATGCTTTAGAAAAGAGATAAAAAGAGTTGTCAAAAGATTCAAAGAAAAAGGCTACAAAAAAAGTATCAAAAGAGCCAAGAAAAATGTTGAAAATCATGTGCTTAAGACCACTACCACTAACTTGTTGTGTGTGAAATTTTGTTGTAGTTTTGCTCTTTGTTTTGCATTAATTTTTAGTTTAAACAACAACTATATGTCTCGGCTTTAAGGCTAAAAGAGTGTCCATAGTGCACCACTAGCTCATTACTTGTGTAGACATGAAACACCCATTTTATATTGTAGTTATTTTTATTGTGCATCCATTCTATCGCCTTTCTTTAGGACATTCTTATTGTAAGTATTGAAATGGATAGTTTAGCCAAGAATGGGCGTTGAATTGGCTTTTTAAAACTTTGTTTACTTTTTAAAAACTTAAGACCCCTTTTCGTTGAATCAAACTAACCACGAAATCGGAAAGCAAATATTGTGGAACTGTACACTTTCAACTATTTAAAATTAACAACAACATACTAATTTGTTCATGCAATATGATTCAACAGAATAAAATATAAAATCAGTCAGTTGATATTCTGGGAAATCATGCAGAAACGTGAAATACACAAAACTCACTCAAACATCATGCTTTCTCAACCAAGATACCATTCCAATCAATATATCCAACTTAGTTATATTACCAAATGACGTGAAAACACATGCACACCTTACAAAGATTGATCTAATTGATTTTCTTGATATTTAGATGATGAACAAGATAAGGGAAAGACGACCACACAATGATTTTTATACTGGTTCACTCAATAACTAAGTTGTATCTAGTTTATTAGGACAAACTAAGCCTAATCATGCACTATATCCAAAGTTTTACACAATTCCTCCAAGATTACACTTTTGAATATACCAAAAACACCAAGATTCTTGAATTTTATAAGAATCTTATTCCCCACACTGTAAGAATCCCAGTTACAGACTTGGAATCACACTAGTAACAACACAAAAGCACAAGAACAACCAAACCTGATGGAGGATCTCCCTAGCCAACCAAACACGTGTTCTTCTAGCTTCAACTAAGCAAAAGTGCTTCAAAAATCAACCAAGTTCTTCAATCAATAGTTGCACACTGTGTAATCGAGAGGGAGAGTGTTTCCCAAATTCATATCACTATTTTTCCTACTCAAAAATCTCAATTTATATCTCATCTCTCTGGAAATCATCTTATATAGCTTGGTCATAAGTGAATTGATGAAGGCGTGACCAACCATGATACCTCCATAGAAGCACCCTCAAGAAGGATCACTAGAAGCATGTCTAGAGGGGAGTCTTCTATTCCATCACCTTTATCTTTGTTTTCCATTACTTTAGTTTGAATTCCCTAAGTTGGTTTTTAGTTGACTTATTTTGGTTGACTTGTTGACTTTGACCAAAGTTGACCTTTGACCAAGATTAGCTTAAGTTAAACCAACGTGCTAATCTTTGTTTGTCTTATTTTTGTAGGTAATTAAAGAAAGTAGAGCATGCTAGGTGGTGCATGGTGATTGGAGCATGTGAATGATGTGGAGGAGAGAGAAAAGCAAAAAACATAAAGTAAAAGCAAAAGTAAACATGTACCTTGTCTCCTTTTGCCATTTTGGATGATTCCTTTGAAAGCTACTTGGTCTCCTTCCCTTTTTGGCCTAGAATCCTCATGGAAATGCATCCACCAATCAATGCCTCTCATTTTGGCCGTGTGGCATTCCTAGCCTAGGAATTAGGGTTTGCTAGTTGATCCCTTTCATGTTTGTGTTTTTGCTAAAGGACCCCTATGGACTTCTATTTAAAGGGGGCTCTTTGTCTTGTAAAAGGGTTGATCACTTTGATGTTATAAACCTTGTGTTTCAACCACTAAATTTTCGTGAGCTTTCCTTCCATGAAGTGAAACTCACCTTTGCCTTATCTTGCTTGCAAGTGGCGACACCATTCACTCATCTCTAGGGTTTGGTTGGCTTAGATCTCCCCTATGAGTGGCATGCTTCCTCCATTGCACCACCTTCTATGCTTTCCATTTTATTTGTTTCTTCTTTCATTTTTGCTCTCTAAGTTTTGTTAAAATCGTGTGCTACTTGAACTTGAATCCAACTCTCTCCTCCCTTTTATGAGCTTGAGAAATGAACCTTCACATCTAGATAGCTTGCTATCTTAATGTCCAGTGGGAATTTTCGAAAAGCTTTCTTAAACAACTTCACCATATTCGTAAATATTAAAGGAAACAAGATAATCCTTCATCATGAATTCAACAAGTTTACTTGTCCGTACAATTTGTTGATTTCATTTGACTTAAGTGAAACAGTCGTTTGAATAACAATTCAACTTATTGAATACTTTCATATCAAAACTATATGCATAAACCATTTTAACCTGTTAAACACCTTTTTAACAGATTAAAAAGGGCACACCCAAAACAAAATGACATCTAACCTATTTCATATGGTCTACGAATATGATATAAACAACAATCTCTATGATCTTTAAGACAATTCTAGATGTAGCAGATCTCTAGCTTGATCATCTATGCATTTTCATCAATTCTTCATCAACCTCTTATGATCACATGAACTTGCTTCATCAAATCCATACACCAAGGTCACTTGTGCTAACATTATGTTTTTAGCTTTATTTTCTTGCTTTTCTTTCCTTTATTTAAGACCTTTATTTTTGCTTTTTGAGTTGAAAAATTGCTTTTGCTTTAAAACTTGTAGCTCACAAACTTTTTAGGTGTCTTAGGGAGTCTTTGATTCTCAATCCCATCTCTTAACTTGAACATCTAAACCATATTTGAATCATTTTTAGTTGTTAATGACTTAAAGGTTCTAAGTGCCTTCTAACTTTACCATTAGGTTGTATAGTTAGTTTAATTTGCTTCCTATATTTGCTTTATGTATCTAATAGCGTAGTGTATGTTCACTTGTGTATCAAACCTAATTCCATTTGAGAAGTTTGGTGCAAAAGAGTTTGACGTAAACTTTGGCTAGGAAAGGTTTGGTTATTAAGTAATCCTTTGTCATTCATGTAAGACTCAAGAAATTTAAATAATTAAATAAATAATTATTTAATAAATGTGGGTAGTGGGAATATTTATGATATTTAATACTTGGATGAATGATGTGAAAAAAGTACTAGCTCAGGTGGTTGAGAGTACTTGATTATGTTGAGGGACTTGAGTTTGAGTCTTGAGTATGCCAATTGTTTGTTAATTTAATTGTTTTATTGTTTTACGTGCATGCTTGAGACTAGAGTAGTAAGATAAAAGAAACTTTCTCTAAATCACATAGAGACCTTGACCTAGCTTTCCTAGCAACACCAGCAACACTCAATCTCCTAAGAACCCTCTTAGGAATAGTTATCACTCTACTCACACTAGAGTCCTTTTGATGAATGGTGCAGTAGTCACTCTCAAAGATGACTTTGAGTTCTTTATCACATAATGGACTTATATTAAGAAGATTGTGCTTTAATCCTTCCACAAATAGCACATCCTTGATCTCCAAGGTATTTCCTCCACCAACATCACCAATTCCAAGTATTTTTCCCTTGTTGTTATCTCTATATGTAACGAATCCTTGTTCCTTTCTTTTAAAGTTCTTAAACTTCCTTTTATCTCTAGTCATGTGCCTTGAACAACTACTGTCAAGATACCACATTGATTTCCTGGATTTTGTAGTCATCTGTAAAATAAAGAAGCATTTTCTTTAAGTCCCCAACAACTTGTTTAGGTCCTTGGGGTAAGAGAAAAAAATATTTACCTAACAACAGGCACCCAATAATACTTCCCATTTGGAACACCAAAATGTTTAATATTGCACCTATTTGAAGTATGACCCTTTTTCATGCAATAAAAACAAGTAGCCGCACATGCATTCATAGAGTAAGCAGTTCCTTTTTCTACCTAGACTCTTCAAGTTCTTTTTTTTCTTATTATAATTAGGAGCATACTTGTTTCTATTTGGATTTTTCTTAAGAGCAAGTTTTTCAGAATATTTATTTTCTAATGCATCTTCAAGATGTTTTTCCAAAATACATATATCAAACATGTACCTTTTACAGGAAGCACATTCAACAATTTCCTTTTCAATATTTTCTAAAGTTGACATTTTATTTTTTAGAATTTCTTCTTCTGAAAGAGATTTTTCAAGTTTATTTTGTAACTCTTTAAACTCAGATTTTAATTTCCTATAAGCAGTATCTAATTTACAAGATTTAACAAGCAATTGTTGAAATGCATCATAAAGATCATCATAATCATTTTCATTGCAAGTAGAACTTACCTCGCTGTCAGAGAGATCAACCATTAAGCAAACTTTTGCTTGTTCCTCATCAGAATCATTGGAGCTTGATGTGCTTGAGGCATTATCTTCCCTTGCTATGTATGCCTTTTTCTTAAAAAAAATTTGCCCTTCCTTTCTTCACTTTTCTTTGAATTTAGGCAGTCTGCCTTGACATGTCCAATTTCTCCACATCCATAGCACTTGAAGTTTGAGAATGATCCTTTATTCTCCTTCTTATTGCTCTTGAATTGATTTTTACCTTTGGCCTTCATGATTTTTGTAAATTTCTTAATCATCAGGCTTAAATTGTCTTCATCGTCAGAATCTTCTTCTTTGTGCTTTTGGCCTTTGACGACCTCACTCTTAAAGGCAATATTTTTCTTTCTTCCAATATCTTCTTCTTCATTTAATCTACCTAATTCAAGCTCGTGCTCCCTTAGCTTTCCAAATAGAGCCTCCATTGTCATCGTTGTAGGATTCTGTGACTTTGTTATAGCCATCACCTTTGGCTGCCAAGTCCTGTTCAAAGATTTAAGAATTTTTATGTTTAATTCATCAATATCAAAAATTTTACCTAGACCCGTGAGATGATTGACGATGTGTGTGAATCTTTTCTGCATATCATAGATGGTTTATCCTTGTTGCATACGAAACATTTCGTATCCTTGGATCAACAAGTTCTTGCGTGCCCTTTTTACATCTTCTGTTCCTTCATGAGTCACTCGCAAAATTTTCCACATCTCAGGTGCACTGGTGTAGACTGAAATCATGTAAAACTCATCAAGGGTCAAAGCAGATAAAATAATATTTTTAGCCTTAACATCGTATTGAGCGCATCTATTTTCATCTACAGTCCATTGTGAAAAGGGCTTTGGTTCCTGCACATCATTAACAACATTAACAGGAACAAACAAACCATTTAACACAACATCCCAAATAGCCCTATCAACAGATTCCAAAAATATTTGCATTCTAACTTTCAGAAGGGGTAATTTTCACTAGTAAAAAGAAGAGGTATCCCACACCTAGCCAGCCTAGCCGAATAATAACCATAAAACCCGTCTCTGTAACTACCAAGGATGTAAATAATAACAATCACCATACACACGGTAAAGTGAATCAAAGTATCCGGCCCAAGCCGCTAAAGAGCAACATCGACCGAACACACTAAAAGAACAACAACGGCCTAAGCCGCTAAATAGTAACCGGCATAGGCTGTTAACTCTAGGAAACTAAGCAAGGACTTGGCAAATTCAGAACATCAATGGTAAGACTCATAGGGCCCACGATGATCAAACTAAGGGGCCTGGGTTAAGGCCCAAGCCCACTTATGGCCCAAACAAGGGCCCAACCCATGACGTGGCCAAACATAATTAATAATCTATAAATATGCATGGACCCCACGAATTAAAGGTACGCATTCATTACTTTCCTAATCACGAGATTTGACTTTCTAAAAGATTTTGCTGACTTAAGCTTCAGAGTCTTTTCTGCAGGTAACCCCTCTCGGGTCCAAACCGATCACACCGAGATATCCATAGGCGACATGTATCGGCCAGAAGGAAGCCTACTAAGGAGATGGCAGACCAGAGTAAGGTAGTGCTTGTGTCTGACATATCTTATTTGTTCTCTGCAGGAACAATTGGCGCCCACCGTGGGGCACGAGATAATACCTTACAAACCAACCCGTTTTTTCCGAAGATGGTTTCTACCCGCAGTAGAGCAGGAGTTAACAAACAGGCTGAAGCAGGTCTCGCTGGACCTGCTAACATCACCCCGGATTTGGCCGCCATCCTAGATGGTCAAGCCAAGATGCAACAAGAATTGGCTGATTTGAAGAAGCGCAGTGCTGATGAGATGGAGGCACTACAACAGGAGAACTCTCGCCTAAGGCGAAAGATTGAGGCTGATCCCACTCAAAAGGGAAAGGCTAAGGAAACATCCGATGCCGTAGGGTCCCCAGCTTTCCAGGCCACTAAAGAAGAAAGTGAGTACAATCCTACGTCGCACACCTTCACCACCACCCAACAAACTCCCATCCTCTCAACCCATCATACTCACTTCCATTCCACCTTCCCAGGAAATACTACGGCTCCTACCCCCGCCGCTACTCTGCCTACCACCCACATCCCGCCCTACAACATGCCCACCACTCTACACACTACTCATATCCCACCCTATAACAACCCTCACACCCTCCCTACTACTCATATCCCCCCTCACAACTTCACGTCCACTTTTCCCACCCTCGTTCACCATCCCATCCCTCCCCACCCGCTCCCATCTGCCCAACCTAGGCGCCGTCATCCTTTTACCAATTTCATTGCCAACACTCCCCTCCCTACACAGTGGGAACCTTTCACACTGGAACGTTACACCGGTGAGACTGACCCAGACGAACACCTCAAGGTCTACATCACCCACGTCACCCTCTACACTGCCCATGATGCTGTTTTTTGCAAGGCCTTTCCTACCACCCTGAAAGGCCTTACCCTCGAATGGTTCACCACCCTCCCGCCTTACTCCATTGACTGCTTCGACACCCTCTCCCACATGTTTACCACTCACTTCGTTGGCAGCCGCCCGCACCAAACTACAACAATCTCACTTCTCGGCGTCAAACATGAACAAGACGAGACACTCCGGGCTTTCATTGATCGATTCAATAAGGCTGCCCTTCGCACACCACACCTAAACCAAGAGATGATAATTCAGTGCATGGCCCTCACTCTTAAACCCGACCCCTTCACCAACAACGTCTTCCTTCACCCACCCGCCTCCATGCATGAGTTGAAACTACTAGCTGCCGACTACGTCCGCATGGAGGAAATGCAAACTCTCCATACAAAATTCTGCAATGACTACACACCCTCTATAGCAACCCCCTCTCCACAACCTTCCCGTCTCGATCCGAGACCCCGAGAACCCAGCTTCACCAGATACGCCCCCTAAATGTCCCTAGATCCCGTCTCCTTGACGAGGCCTTACAGGCCGACCTCATCCCACCGCCAGGCAAGACGACCACTTCTCCCAACACGGACATGACTAAATACTGCCGCTACCACTGAAACCACAGCCACACAACAGAGGAATGTAAAACACTCCAGGATAAAATTGAAGAATTGGTACGTGCTGGCCATTTCTGCCGCTTTGTCCGTAGAGACGACCACCCTCCCCAATCCAATCACCCTCCTCGTTCTGACCATCGACGTCCTCCCCGCGACTCTCGCCACGAAAAACGCCCAAGCCAACCCGCAAACCATGACCCCCAACCGGCTCGCACCGACGTCACCCCTACCGACCCTCCCCTACGCAACACTATTAACACCATCTCTGGTGGTTTCGCTAGTGGAGGATCCACCTCATCCGCTAGGAAGTGACACCTCCGCCATATCTAATCTATCAACCACATCACCCATTCTCATCACAGACGTCGCATGCCCCCCATAACCTTCACGGACGACGATTTTCATGGCCTTGATCACCAGCAAGATGACCCTATGGTCATCACCGTCGAGATAGAAAACTACGCCATCAAGAAAGTCCTCATCGACCAAGGCAGTTCCGTCGACATCCTCTATTGGGCCACATACCAGAAACTCCAACTCCCTAACACCACCATGGTCCCATACGATGAGTTGATATATGGATTCTCTGGAGAAAAGGTTTCCATACCGTTTTTCGCGATGGCGCCCAAACAAAGACAATTCCTATCCGATTCCTTGTCGTCGACGCGCCCACGTCTTATAATGTCCTCCTCGGTCGACCTTCACTCAACACTCTTGGCGCTGTCATCTCCACACCTCATCTGGCCATGAAATTCCCATCCCCATCTGGCGACATCCTCACCAATCATGGCGATCAACGCCTCGCACGCGAATGCTACATTACCAGCCTACGTCCACAGCTTCCCATCCTTCAAACCAATTATATTGAGCGACCACCCGGTTCTGAAATAGCCTTATATGGTGATGATCTAGACCCTAGAGTGGGTCGGGATGTCCGCCTCGAACTGGTAGAGGAAACCATCCCTTTGGAACTCCCTAATGGCTGCACCATCAAACTCGACACTAGGTTACAACCTGAGCAACGCGACATCCTCACACCCACCCTTATCAGCAACACGAACCTCTTTGCTTGGTCAGCTGCTAACTTACCCGGAGTTGACCCTCATGTTGCATCCCACAAGTTGTCCATTTACAAGGAGGCCCGATATGTCTCCCAGAAAAAATGCAAGCATCGTGAAGAACGACACTTAGCGGCCAAAGTCGAGGCCGACAAGTTGTTCAACGCAGGGTTTATAGAAGAAGCCCACTACACCACTTGGCTCTTTAACATCGTTCTGGTCAAGAAAGCCAATGGCAAGTGGCGGATGTGTGTTGATTACACGAATCTTAACAAAGCCTGTCCTAAGGATGCCTATCCCTTACCCAACATTGACCGACTTGTCGACGGTGCAGCCGATAACAAGGTCCTCAGTTTTCTTGATGCATACTCCGGTTATAACCAAATTCCCATGGCCACATCCGACATGAACAAAACCACCTTTATTACAGACGACGCCAACTACTTCTACAAGGTCATGCCATTCGGTCTCAAAAACGCAAGGGCAACCTACCAACGATTGATGGACAAAGTCTTCAACCATTTAATGGGCAAATGTGTCGAAGTATACGTCGATGAAATGTTTGTCAAATCCCCAAGCCATCACCAACACGCTCAGGACCTATCCGTAGTCTTTTTCGCATGAAGACAGTACAACCTCCGCCTCAACCCCGACAAGTGCGTTTTTGGCGTCGACCGCGGTAAATTCCTCGAGTTCATGCTAACTCAACACGGCATAGAGGCTAACCCCGAAAAGTGCAAAGCAATCATTGAAATGCGAAGTCCCAGTAGTATCAATGAAGTACAACGCCTCATAGACCGACTAAGCGCCATCTCCCGCTTCCTTCCCTAGTTAGTCGAATAAACCCAACCCATCATTCAACTGCTCAAAAAATCGGCCAAGTTCACGTGGAATGACGATTGTGAACAAGTATTTCAGAAGCTAAAAACCACCCTCACCTCACCACCCATCCTCCATAAGCCGAACACTCATCAACCCCTACTGGTCGACATCACTGCCACAAATCACACCGTAAGCGCCGCGCTGGTTCAAGATGTCGACGAAACCCAACACCCTGTTTACTTCGTCAGTAGAACCCTGCAAGATCCCGAAACCAGGTACTAGATGGTGGAAAAATTAGCCCTATCCCTGGTACACGCAGCGCGACGCCTACGCACATATTTCCAAAATCATAACATTATCGTCAAAACCGACTACCCGATCCAGAAGATATTGCAGAAACCAGACCTTGTGAATTATCCGAATTCAACATCCGCTACGAACCTCACAGCCCCATCAAAGCTCAATGCCTCCTAGACTTTGTCAACGATCTCCAACGAACCCCTGAAGAGGACCAATGGACGCTTTATGTTGATGGTTCGTCAAACCCAAAAGGGGTAGGTGCCGACATCGTACTAGAAGGCCCTAGTGATATCCTCATCGAAAAATCCCTCCACTTCGCCTTCAAGACGTCTAACAACCAAGCCGAATACGAAGCTATCCTCGCCGGCTTATCCCTGGCCCGCGAAGTTGGTGTCAAATCACTAACGTGCAAAACCGATTCCAAGCTTACCGCAGGCCATCTAAATGACGAATTCCAGATCAAAGACCCTACCCTCCTACAATACTATCACCTGGTCCAAAAAGTCGTCCAGTCTGCCTTCGAACAAGTTCGCATCGAACACATCCCTAGATCCGAAAACGCCAGAGCCGACATATTATCCAAACTAGCCAGCACCAAGCTAAAAAGCCGCCACCGATCATTATTGCAGCAAACGCTATCCGCTCCTTCCATCACACAGACTTGCCATACCCTAACCCCACACCAAGCCGACAATTGGAGAACTCCCTACATCCAATACCTTCAAACCGGTAACCCCCCACCTAACGCTTATAGGAGTTGGATGGCTAAAGCTGTCAGGTATACGATGATAGGCGAGGACCTATACAAACGAGGATATGGTCAACCACTTCTTAAATGCGTTACTGCAGAACAAGCTCAATACATTATCAAAGAGTTACATGAAGGCATATGCGGCTACCATTCCGGCGCACGCACCATGACCACCAGAATCCTTCGCACCAGTTACTTCTGACCGACCATGGAGGCAGACTGTCATGACTTTGTCAAAAATGCATACCATGCCAGAAACATGGCAACCTCATCCACCAAAAACAGGAGTAGCTCCACTCTATACTATCCCCGTGGCCCTTCGCAAAGTAGAGAATGGACATCCTTGGCCCTTTCTCCCCGAGCAAAGGCCAAGTAAAATTCCTGATAGTAGCCGTCGACTACTTCACCAAGTGGATAGAAGCCAAACCATTAGCCACCATTACTGCCCAACAAGTCCAACAGTTCGTCTGGAAGGATATCATATGCCGATATGGCGTCCCACATACAATCATCATCGATAATGGCCCACAGTTTATAGACAAAGAGCTTGCTAAATTCTATACCGGCCTAGGCATCAAACACGTAAGCAGCTCTGTTGAGCACCCACTGATATCGCTGTCGTTAGGCGATCAAATTACCACTACTTTAGCAACTTCAGTATTGCCAGTTAGTAGTGAACAAAATAGTTAGGGTTAAGATAACCCTGAGTCGTCTCACAACGAATACGGAATTGATCTCAAATATTTGATTCTTAAAAATGCAATTAAAACTAGAATTATAAAAATAGGGGGTTTTGATATGCAAAGAAAATGACACGAAAGATTGTAAACACAGTAATAGTAAATAGGTCAATTCCACTACTTTTTCTAAATAAGATTCTTCATTGGTTATCTAGAGATTATTGTTAAATTAATTATTGTTGTTGATTTACAAATAAATCAATGT
>Ga0214543_1002267_pt1 | contig 37800 bp, 11 predicted proteins | sample CNSS2metaG_FD_160094 | JGI IMG/M metagenome (GOLD analysis project Ga0214543, IMG submission 160094) | Root nodule microbial communities from cowpea collected in UCLA plant growth center, Los Angeles, California, USA - CNSS2 | ecosystem: Host-associated > Plants > Roots > Nodule | place: USA...
TATATATATATATATATATACTCGTAAGTTTCTTGTAAATTAGATAGTTTTTTTTAAAATATTTTGTAATGATAAAATAGAAAATATATATTAATAATAAAAATAATGTATCTTAAGGTTAAGGGTTCTACTAATAATATTATTTTATTTTACGAGCAGGTAAGGAAGAAAGTGGAATGAATTAGGTTAAATTTTATTGAACAGAATATGATCTGTTTCCTAACTCATTTGTTGTAAACCTAACTTATCTATTTTATTAAGACCTTCTCGTAAGATCTTTTTTAACCTTTTAATAAAGCTTGCTATTTGAAAGTCTAATTTGAGAAAGTCTAATTTGAATTAAATCATTTTAACAGGTAAAAATCCATCACGTAAATTAGATAGAAAATATATCGGCCAAGTCTTATATGTAGATAAGCATGTTTTCTTTTTGGGTAGCCATAAAATTTAAACTTTTAAATGAACTAAGGAGTGCATAGTCTTAAAATATTATTATTATTATTATTATTATTATTATTATTATTATTATTATTATTATTATTTACTTAATAAAGGTGGCGTGTTAAGGTAATATATATTCTTAATAAAAAGTTTGACACTGTTGACTAAATAGATTTTCGAAAAAAATACTAAAATGACTTATTTAATACGAAAACTGGACTTGAAGTATGTAGCATGTGTTTCAATCTAAGTTAAGAAATTCAGTTTAGTTTAACTTAATTAAAAGCTAATAAAAATGTTGTAGTCTTTAGGTTCATTAGAACAAGAAATTAAATTTGTTTTACCGGATCTGAAAAAGTAAGCCAAATATGTTCGTGCATTATTAAATAAACATTAACAATTGATTTTGACTATTTCAATTGAAAATTCAAATACATTCATATGTTTTGTATATTTAAGACTAACATGGTATTAGTTGTATGTGGGACCTAACTTATTGTTTTCTTTATCCGTGACTTTCTATAAAGTATTGTTAAATTTAGTTAAATTTTAGGAATGTTAATTGAAGAAATAAATTTCAGTGCAAAAAAATTTATTTCCAACTCTTCAATCATGCACTTTAAAACGTAAATTAACTTTTAATTGCTTATTAATTCGAAGTGGTGTTGTTTTCAGAGTAAGTTTCTTTGATAAATTATCAAATATATTTTATGGTTGTAGTTCCTTTAGTTTTTATTTTTTTTTTCCCAAAAGGAGTTACCTACGTCATATTATCTCATTGTTCAAATTTTTATCCAAAGTATTTTATAGGTAAAAAATAAAATAAAAATTTATTGGGAAGTAGAAAGTTAAAAATCACTAAAAGACCAGAATTTATCATAATGAAACACATGTTTACATGAAACAGAAACAAAGTTCAAATTTGGGTCTTTCTTCATGTAACTTTTTTCTTTCGGCACCCCATAAAAGTTGTAATTCACAAAATACTTCTTTTAAAATTATAATAAAAATCCCCTCTAGTATCTTATTTTTAATTTTGTTTCTATTTTTTATGAGTTTATTCAATTTAATTATAATTTTCCTTTTTCAATTTGATATCAATTTTTGTTAATTTTGTTCAATTTAATTTTTTGCTAACATCGTTTAAATAATTAATGGACTGTAAATATTGTATGTCACGTGTGTTAATGCTTTTCTTAACATTTTTTATTTTTTAATTTTTAAAAAATTAATAATTAAAAAAATTTTATATGTCAAGTGTCAATATCAATGTTATATTCAATTTTGTCTCTATATTCATTATTTTTATTCAATTTAGTTCATTTTTTTAAATGGAGGAATTTTGGTTCTCCATCCCAAATGAAACCAAATTTAATTTTATATAGGTGTTATATTGATATTTTATTAAATATTTTTAATATAGGGTTAGATTTAGTTTCAAAACTAGAATCAAAACTCTTAAAAGTGGAAAATAACACCATTAGTTTAAAATTTTGAGAAGTTAAAAATAACATGACATTTTTAAAATTTTAAGGGTTAAAAATGGAGAGTAACACTACCACTGTGTCATTTTTAACCTCTTACAATTTTAAATCAATGATGTTAGCCCTCATTCTTAACATTTTCATTCAAATTTTAAACTAATTGTAAACATGAATTAAAAATATTTAATAAAAATGAGAATTTTAATAAACATACGAGTATAATATTGATATAAAAATTAAAATTATTTTCAATTTAGAAAGGACAAAATTGCTACATGTAAAAAATATATGGAACCAACTTTAACAAAAATAATGAATATAAAAATCAAATTGATAAAACATTGACTGTGACATGTAGTATTGATCTTGACATGTGGAATTGACCTTGACACATGATGACTTGACACGTGAATTTTTTTTTAAATAAAATAAAAACTAAAACTAAAAAAAAAAATAACATAAACTCACACATTGAAAAAAAAAAATCATGACTAAACTTAACAAAAATAGTAACTAAATTAGTATTTAAACATTTTCTATACTTTTTGAATTGGATATTCTAGAAGAAATTCCTTAATCAATTTCGAAATCCTTAATCTGAAACATAACTAAGGGAGCAAAAAGGAACACAGAGTTATAGTTCTCTATAAATGCCAAAGTCTCCAAATAACTAAGGGAGGAAAAAACTTGAAGAGAGAAAAGAGAGAATGAGTAAGGTACAAAACAGACTGGTGCAAGAAGACAAAATCTGGTGCAGAAAGAAACAGCCTAAAATTTGCAGTTTCAATTTCAATGGGGTAGTTTACCCCAGGACCCAAAACAGACTTTTCTTCCTGCATTCTGTGAATATTAAATGCATCCCTATTCTACAATTAAAAAGACTAAAATGCTATTTCACACTACATTAGGTCATTGGTGTTGCTACGTATCATCATCACTGTTACCTTCTTTGGAAGGAAGAAGAAGAAAGAGAGCAAACAAATAAATTAAACATTTGAATAATTTAAATATTATTGAACAATATCTAATTTTTAAAAAATCAAATTTTGAATATATATAATTAAAATTAATAAATAATTTTAATGAAAAAAATTATAAAAAAATATTAAAAATTATTAAATAGTTGTTGACGATGGATTACAAGTCAACCTACTTTAATTCCAGCTCAAATTATTTTGTCTCGTAGGTTAAATCAGTCGTATTCAATTTATTTCACGTATAAAAAAATTGAACTTTTTTCAATCCATTAATTACTGTGGCTCAAAAATTTGAATATATTTTACCATGTCTAATTTATAAAGAATAAAATACTCATTTTCAAACTAATGGGAGTACAGTTCGAAATTATGGAGGTACAGAAAGATAAAGCCCATAAAACAACTCTAAAGATCATGAACAAAGGACTAAACTTTGGCTGTGATTGATCCAGTTACGAACCCTCACACCCAACTTTTCACAACTATTTTGTGTTTCGTTTTTTTATTGTCTTTTATTGAGTTAATTTTTTTTCAACCCATTTTCCATTATGATGTAATCCTTTTTACTTCTTATATATAGATTTTGAGAAATATTATTACCTGTACAAAAAATTATTCAATAATTTGTCCATGAGAAAAGAGAAGAGAAAAACAAAAACGAAATTTGAATTGTAAAACAAATAATGCAATAGAAAAAGAAATAGATATTGAGGTTGTAAAAAGATAAAGTTTTAGTTATAATAATCATAGGCCCAAAATATTTTAATTGAAATAATAGGATTTTTTTCATATTTGAATCTCTTTCATAATTACACATCTTTAATCAAACCAATAAAGAAAATAAAATGTAATATATATATTATTTTCTTTATTATATATATATATATATATATATATATATATATATATAACATTTTTTATGTGTTTTGAAACAATAGAAAAACTTATATTGGCCACCAAGAATAAGATAAAGATATTCGTACAGAATAATGTAAAATTCAGACGGAAAGGAAACCAAATATATGTTTAATATTTTAAAAGTTGAACCTGTCAATACCATTATGTATTTATCTACTTCCTTTTTAATAAATTTTTCTAACCTAGCATTTTTTTCTTCTTTGTTTTTTAGTGAAAATTAAATACGATAGTAAAAATATGTTTTTTAAAATTAGACAATTTATTTAGTTTTATATTTATTTTTCGAAAATAAGTTATTAAAAATAATAGAAATATTCATATTTATATTATATTAGAAATCAGAATATATACATAACTTATTTAGATATTGAGATTTATTCTATCTACTGGTTTGAGTTACAACAGAGAAGTGTTATCATACAGTGAAGTTAGGTTTGAGTATCAGATCCACACTTTTTTCTTTTCTCCCCACTATATCACTGTGCCATGCTAAGAGGTGCCAACAAGCCAGGTGCTTTCTTATGCCCCACACAAAAATTATTACATACTTGGAGAATGCATATGTTTCATGTATGAGATTTTAGAGTCTTTGCAACAATTCAGATTATTAACACTAAATTGAACTTAACATAAACGACCTTTGCTTCTATCTTTGGATGGAGTTTTATTGTGTTTGTTTTCAAAGTGTTGACTCGAATTCTCATACTCTATTATGAGTCAAAATATCCTTATACTCCCTCTCATCCATGGCTGCCACTGTTATTTCATCATTCAACCACTGTTTATGTACAGAAGGCAATACAAATAAACACATACATACATACATATATATATATATATATATATATATATATATATATTTAATATCAATATAAATCAATCATGAAAAGAAATCATCAATCCTTCTGCTGCATCAATACCATATACAATATATAAATATATACTCCCTCCCCAACTTTATGGATCCTATAATTAAGCTAACTTAAATTTCTGAAAGTATAATCCTATACTACTATCAATCTTTACAGGGAGCAAGCATCCCCTCCCATGCCAGGAATTTCAGTATACCAGAATCAAGCTACATTTCCATGTGTCTATGAAAACAACATATATATACCTCTCAATTTCTTTTCTTGTGCAGCAAGCTAAATCTTCTGCCAAGTTAACAAGTCTTCAGAGAAATTCAACACTCATCAGAACTGAGATTTTTCTCATAAATTTTCCAATATTTTCTACCAGTTCTTAGGCCACGAAATCAGGTAATAACTGAGCAACAAACCTCTTTCTGTTTTGAATGTCAATGCTCTCATAAGTTGTTCCCGAGTGAGACGAAGGTGGAGTGTTGATAGAACAAAACTCGTTCCCACTCGTTCCCATCTCAAGTCTCCTTCCCAAATGAATATTCTGTGAGAGAAATCCATGCGGAGTTCCTGACATAGAAAGGTTTTCATTGTGGGGAAGGCCTAGTGTGAGAGAAACACCATTTCCATGGAACCTTGAAGCCAGTTGCTCAGTGCTGACGTTGAACCTGTTTCCGATGTCTTCCATGGTGAACGCTCCAAAACCCCCACTATGGTTTGCATTGCCACTCATCAAAGGGTATCCATCTTTGTGGTGCCTTTCAATTGCTTCTCTGGTGTTTGCATGCTCACCAATATTGTGCTTCATTTCCATGTCCACTGAGAGGATACTACTTGGAGAGTTTTGCATTTCAGAACTTCTTGGTTTGTTGGGACTCGTATGCACCTCGGATGATCCTGCAAGATGAAAACCGGAGTGGGATTGAAGGGACCCTCCCATAGGAGACATTGAAGAGTTTGCTGAGATTTCATTTGGAGAAGTGTTTTGGTTGTTGAAGCTATCTTGCTTTGGTTGAAGATTGTCTCGTTTAATGGCTCCTGATTCTGGTGCAACATTTGCTGTTGATCCCAACTCCTTGTTCAGTTCTTTCGATCTGGTGTTTTCTGAGCCGTTAGCTTGTTCATGATCTTTCATTTCTTCCATGTACATTTCTTCAACCATTGGCTTCCACAGCCGAACCCGGGCATTGATGAACCAGTTTGACACCTGCATTAAACTTGTCTCGTATCAGAAACCTTTGATTTTCAGATTTACTTTTGAATTCTTTAAAAACCAAAAAGAGTATAAAAAAATAGCAGTATATCACATAAAGAATATAGTTTTAATTTTTATTTGTAAGTTAAAATAATGAATTTTGGGCAGAAAGGAAATACTGATATGTTGTTTTGGAATATTGTCATGGGAAAATAGTAACTTTCACCCTATTTTAGAGTGAAAGAAGAAAATGTCAGAAAGAAAGTAACAAATTGACAACAACAAGAAATAAAGTGAAAAGAAGATAAATAAGTAAATAAATAAGTACTTTAACAAATATTGAATTATTTGATAACCTATTATTTATAATGTATTATTACTAGAAAAAAAAAATGTTTTTGTAGTTAAAAGAAAGAAGGGAAAAATAAGAAATATAAAGTTGTCGTATATGATTTTTCTGGTTCATATTTATGTTTGGAATTACCTCATTTATTAACATATTGTTCGGTATTTTGAAAGGAGATCACGGGAAAAATATAACACCAATAAGACATGAGTTTATCTTTCACAAAAAAAAATTGACACTTTTTTCGACATAAAATCTTAAGAAATAAGTTTATGAATCTTCATCCTTGTATAATATTATATTTTTTCATTTTTTAGTCAACTTAAGAATTAGATTGATACTTGAATTTCAAATAATTTGAACTGATTCTAAAACACCGTCATTCAATTCTCAACATGAATTTTATTATGTATGGATTGTTATAAATTGAAGTAAAACTACACTCTCGGTTTAGATTATTATAAAATGATTTTTTGACAACTTTTTTTTATTACAATTTGAAGTGATATTCTATAATTGACTTTTTATCTTTTTATTTTTTTATTTTTTCATATTCTAAAATTATTTAGAAAATATGATCTCATGTGGGAAGATAAAATTTTCAAAATTGTCCAAATATCATTCTATCAAGTAATTTATGATCAAAATCATCCACCAACACTTGATTACCCGACACCTAGAAAGAGAAAGAATAAAGGGAGGGCATTGTTTCCAAAAATAATATAAATATAATAGATATTATTATTTAATGAGAAAAAACGATGGGTGAATGTTAATAAAGCAGTTGATAAATAAAACTGAGTATTTAAAAAAAGGTAAGAAAAAAATATGGCTGTCTGAAAAAGCTTAGAAGAAAAAGTAAGTATTTTTGAAACTCAACGGTTGATGGTGTTTGATAATTTTGATGAAACATACCTGGCTTCTAGCCAGTCCAGTTTGTTTAGCAAGCATGACTTTATCGGAGTCCTTTGGATAGCTGCAGGTCGCAATTAGAAGCAGTGATAAGTTGAAACGAAGTGTATGCAATAGCTAGAATGAAAATACTTGAACAAAAGAAAAGGGTGATGAATTGTTGCAGAAAGATGTAACATACGGGTGAAGAAAATGCTCAAAAAGCCAAGCGCGAAGAATTGAAACGGCGCGTTCTGGCAAGCCTCTTTGTGGCCTCCATGCATTGGGCTGAATCATTCCTAGCTGCTGCAGTGCCCTTTGTTGCCTGAGATGGTGATCAACATATCTCAGCCTTGACCCTTCAACTTTCACTCCCAAGCAATCATCTTCACCCAATGTCTTGCTCGTGGCTTTGATTTGCGCAGAGATTGCATCTTTAAGGCACCGGAATTGCTTTGAGATAGTCCTTAGGGCAAGGGCAGTGTATGATTTTGCAGCTCCATAACCCGCAGCTTGCTCAAACGATGATACCACAATTTGCATTTGGTGGTGATATTGCCTGTACCTTTGTTCCACCTGCAAGTAAATAAAAGATTAGTCAGAATCATATGTGATCATGCAGAGATAGTATACGTAATTAAAGCGTATCAGATTAAAAAGTCAGAACATGAAACAAGAAATTGGACCCTTATGTTATGAGTTATAGGTATAAAGTTTGTAACTTTGCTCAATCTGAATGAATAAAGGGATCTGGCATGGATAAATGCTGAAACTGACCCAACTGGGTCCGAACTCAAATTATTCTCTGACAGTACTCATCAGACCAAATTACTTTTTTTGCCAGTTTACTTTCCTCTCTACGCATAATTTCAGGGCACACGAGAAAGAACTGAAAACGAGAGACAGCATTACTGTCAATTTCACTGACCCTCTGCCAGTGTCACATTCTTGATTATTGCCTCCTCCAAAAGCTGAATATATCGTACTACAACATAATTTTCCAATTACTGAATCACCAACACAGACCGAATGACTGACACAACCAAACCAATTACTTAATTATAGTACTTTCACAAGATCAAACACCCACACAGACATATATATAAGTGTATACGCACACTATTGCATGACAAATAGAAAATCACTGTGCGTAATAGTAAACAAATTATTACCTCATCGAGCATGTTCACAAGCTTCGACTTCTTCATCTGAAGTTCTTGTCTTTGAGCGGTGCTGAGTTCGACCACTTGTTTCCCTGCACTGTTTTCTCCTCCACCACTCGAGCCATCGCCACCACCAGCACCGGAATTATTAGATTCTCTACTCGCTTTCACCTTCTCTGAGAACTTTTCCTCTTTGTAGATTCCTTTTCCTACGTTAACAACTTCATCCAGAAGCTCCTGCGCGGCTTTCAGATACTTCGACCCCAGAATCAGGCCGGAAACTCCTGTCGACGCAGCCGACGACGGCGAGTTCCCGGTTCCGGCGACGTGGCCCTGTCCGGCAATATCAAGCTCGCCAGAAACTGACCTGAAATTCGTTTGCTGTGAAGAAAGGCTGAGAGACAACCCCTGCTGACTGGGCCGCCGGAAACCGCCACCGCCGGAGCTGCTAGAAGGCGTTCCAGGTTGATCAACCCCCGAGCCCCAGAGGTTATAGTGAAGGCGAGGGGCGGCGGCGGAGGAGGCCACGCCGGAGAAGCCGTGGAAAGCGGCGATGTTTTCCCCGAACAACGACGGTCGGGTGTGAGCGTGGTCATCGGAATTCCCGGATCCGAGGATGTTTGCGACGCCGTGAATCACGTGCTGCTGCTGGTTGGGGGAAGGCGACACCGGCGGCGCGTGGGTGAGAGTGGCGAGGTTGAGCGCGTTGGTAGCGTTGGAATTGACGAGAAGTGTTGGGTGGTGCGGCGCGTCAGCATAAGGTACGTAAGATGGGTTCATAAGGTAAAGCGTTTGCAAGCCATCTGCAGAAGATTGAATCTCCGAAGTGCTTCCATGAAAGTACGTCGCCATGTTACGCTTTCCGTTCTTGTATTCTACTTTCTCTCTCCCTCAGTCACACTGTCACAACACAACAACAACAACATCAACAACAATAACTTTCTATTATTAGCCTTTCATTTCAATTCATCATATCCTGTTCCAGGATCTCTATATATATTCTTTTCACTTCGATCTTGATTAGCCCATTATGCATGTATATTGCAAAGCTATGTTGGATTAACACACAAGCTTCCTCCACCAATGTTGGGGCTTTAATTAAATTAAATTAAATTAAGGTTCTTGCTTGTTTGTTACAGATCCTGAAAAACAAAAGATAAACAGACATCCTCGGAAGCTGTGCCAGTGAATCCTAGTAACTGAGTACCTTAAATTTGGCAAATCAATCGGGACAAGTAAACAACAATTTAACATGCGTGTGTGATGGAGGAGGTGAAAAGGAGGTTGTATCCTTGGATGATTGTTGATGGAAAGTGAAAAGTGATGATGAAATGAATAAAAAAAAGATATAAAACTTGAGAAATGGAAACAGATCCTGTGGGAGAGGAATCACATGAATATAGGTGAGAAGAAATTAACGTTTGTTGTGTTCGTACCATTTGGTGAATTAATAAATGGATTGAGGAAGATAAGAGAAGAGAGGAAGGTAGAAAGGTGCTATCTAGATAGAGAAAGTGTCCCTCATGTGAGAGCTTCAACTTCAGCTTCACCTTCGTTCATGGCTTCTTGATTGCTCCTGTCATCAGTATTCTCTGCAACTCTCTGTCTCTCTTCTCCAAATGGAAATTCTATATATATATATGTAAAGAAAATTAATATTTAAAATAAGCAGATGAGTGATGAGTGGTGACTGCTGAGATTGTGGTCCTATTTATTTTAGTAATAATGTTAATTAAATAGGCTTAACATTAATATCCCTCTAATTGCTTTTATTTATCAACAATAATTGACAGTTCAAAAGTATTTTTCTTGTTGTGTTGTACACGCTCAGATCTAGCGTTTCTCCTATATGCGTCTTATCCTCCATACTTTTTCAGCCTTTGGTAGGTATAACAGGTGATATTTTATGCTATACTTTTCAATTCACAAAAATTATATTTTTAAAATACTATACCTTATAAATCTTGTTTTTAACACATTTGGTTAGTAGTTAGCAAGTTTAGAAAACAAAACAAAGTCTATTTAATTAAAATAAAATAACGAAAAAGAAGATAGGTAGAAGTACGTAATAGGAGTAGAGGTTATTGAGTAAATCTCATATTTTGTAAAAATAGAAAATATTTAGAATTTTATAAGAGTGTATATTTTATAAAAAAAAAAATGTGTAAAAAAATATATCCATTATCTTTTAAAACAAACGTAATTTAAAAATAAGTAAATGAGGTCAAAATGACATTCTAAAATTCAATCATAAAATGAAATAAACACTTATATATCACAAACATGTATTTGTCACCTTTTTTTTTTCTTTATCTAATTTTTCTTTTCTTTTCAAACCGCATTACATTTCTCTTTCTTCTCTCTTTTTCTATCAAGCCTCAAAGAACTTTGAGTGTGTATACATATTTTATCCTAAAAGAAAACTCCGTTGACATAGTGCACTTTGTTTGATTAAAAAAACCAAACACTCCCATCAACTCCAAAACACACACTTAAAGAAAAAAAAAAGTGAATTTAATTAAGATGTCACGATTACGTACACCTTGTTACAACTTTATAAACAGATCGAGTGACATAATTATTGAATCCCAATAGAGAAATTTAAGTAAATAAAAAGAGTAGGGTAGGGTAGGAGGTGAATGGGTTAAAGAAAAGGAAAGATAAAGCCATAATAAGGGTTGCTCTTGAACCTTCACGAAAACTTAGGCATGAATATGCTCCAATTTCATCATATCTAGACCTATAATTTGACCTAGTTTCTTTTAATCACACACTCATTTATTCTTCTTAGATGAAAGTAATTTAGCAATAAATTAAATTTATGTCTAAAGATAGTTAAAAAAAAAGCAAACTAGCAATGTGGTTAAATAGGTCACTTCATTAGATTGGTAGAACAAGTTGTGTGGAATTATTTATATGCTTTTACAAATACATGCAAATAATAATAACAAGAAGAAGAAGTAAAAAGAAAGATTTAAAAACAATAAAAATAATAAAACGAATAAAACTTGTTTAATACGATTCTTGAGATGATTTTGGCACAATTATAAGGCCACTCAATAATCTGACTTGGAAGTAAACACTTACACTAGTTCGAAGTGCTCACACTACAACCATGAAATGATGTGTATATAATTAATTACTTTACTATTATTCTTATTACCTTTAAATTATATGATTAAATTGTAATATTTATTGATTGATACATTTTTTTTTGGCATAACAACAGTAATTTACTAAATATCACATTTTTAAAATAAAAAGTTACTAACTAACACTACTAAAAAAACTCATATTTTCTGTCAATTTTGTTTTGAAATCTTTTTCGTAGAGAAATTTTTTTCGTAGGAAATACTTACAATTTTTTTTGTGAAAAAAAAAATTACAAGAAATTGCTATCAATTTTCTTGCAAAATATTTTGTATAAAATACTTTTTACAACAAATTTTGTAAGAAATACTTGTAAATTTTATAATTTTGTAAAAAATGATTACTCACCAAAAAATTATCTGCTAATTAAAATTCTTAAAAAGTGACAAAAAAAATCTTTTTTGTAATTTTTTTTAACAAATTTATAAGAAAATTTTTAATATGATAACTTTTAGTAGTGTAATTTTTATACTATAGTTAGGATGTAGTTTCTATCTACCAAAAGCACGATATACTACTAGTCAAACAAATTTTAGAATGCGGTTTATTTGAACAAAATTAAAGTTTTATCTTAAATGTTAATATTGAATTATTATTATTATTATTACCTTAATCTTTATGATGCAAATTAGTTACGTAAACTTTTAATTTCAGTTGAAAGTATACTGTAATAAAATTTTCCCCAACTGAAAAAAAAAATGGATCAACCATCAATGAACAACTAAAAAAGTGTTTCTAATTAATAATTTGATTTCTCGATCTCTTCTTCATTGGATTCAAATTATTATTATTATTGTAAGTGGAGGAGGTTGTATTACATATATGAAGATTACGTTAGAGACTAATTAAGGCACTAACTAAACATGTGTCACATATGTGAAAAATAATTACAGTAATGAATATAATAAAATGGTATGAACTAGAGAACCGTCCCCACAAATGTTGCACCAATGAATTCTTATCTTTGTTTGCAAAGGTAAAAGAAAAAGTTGGTTTCAATTAATTGGCGCTGTCGGTCCCTTTTAAATATCCTGCTTCTAATTAATTTTTAATATTAAATTTTAATAATTTTCTCTTATAAAGTAGTGTCTTTTAAGTAATTTTTTATTTTTTTTTCATTTTTAATATTCACAAAGTTCTTAAAAAAATTTACACGTATTTAAAATTTTGATCACTGAAATAACATGTAATTCATGGGAGTAGACGGAACATTTTCTATCTTAATTTGCAATGGAACTCTCAATAATAATAATAATAATAATAATATCTAGAAATGCATAGCCAGAATAATGTTTATGACCAAAATTTTCTCAAATTTATACAAATCCTCGCCCATTTTCCACGATTAATATGTATTTCATCATTAATTTAGGAAATATGAAAAATATAATTAACAACGCAACTTATGGCCAAAAAATTTCTCCCCAACATATTCTATCCCTATTTTTTTTTTATAATAAAATTTCATGATTTCGATGAAAGTAATTCAACGGCAACTTTGTTTTAACCAAAACTTAAGAAAAAATGTTTACAGAGTATTTTTTTTTTTATTCGTATATATGTCATAGTGCCACCAACTTTAAATACAACAAAAAGGAGAAGAGTTAATAACTTGCAAAATAAAACTAAATAAAATTATGCAATTAGAATAAAATAAGTTAAGTTGTATACTTTTCTGATAAAAAAATGATTCCGTCTATCTTTATTTGAATCATAAAAAAAAAAAGGATATTAATAGAATAAGGACCCAATTTTTATCCTTAATTTTACAATTCATAGTAAAAAAATACGTTCCCTAGAAATTATAGATTTAACGCATAAAAATGAAGACAGAAATTCTTATTTTTAAATCACTCGTGAAATGGTTTATTTCCTTTTTAAGAAAGAATATTAAGTTAAAATTCCAGCAAGATTAGGACTAGCATATAGAGTTCACAATTGATCTTGAAAATTATAATTTTATTAAGAGAAGGAGTATGAAGAGAATTATATTCCATATAAAAATCAACATCCAATCACAGAAAATTTTGCTATCATGATTGGAATTTGACTCTTGTAAAATATAAATATAAACACTGATAATTTAAATACATTCCATATCAAGAAAAATATTCTCTCACACCATTTCGTTAGTTGAACGTACGAATGTCAACGGAGCGGGTAGAGTACGGATAATAGCTCCCCCGTATCCTACTGCTGGATAAATATTTGTCACGTATTCGTACCCATATCCATTGGGTATCCGTTATGCGGGTATCCGTCTATTTTTTTCATATCCGCGGGTATTTAGGGGTACCCGCGGGTATTTGCAAAATTATTTAAAAAATAAATATTTAATCATAAATTCAAATAAAATAAAATAAAATACATCACTGTCATAAATTTTAAATAAAGTTCTAATAAATTCAAGTTAATACAAGTCCAAATAATTGTAAAAATAAATATAAAATGACATTCAACACAATGGAAATTCTTTAATTAGTGCTTTGATCAACAAACCCATTCACCTTCTCTGATTGAATACTGAAAAATAAACAAAACAAACAAATAATAAACCTCAATTGTCACGTGTCAAGTATTCTTATTTTGATTCCATCATTTGACAACAGACATACCATCAACTTCATTGTCTATATAAGGTTTGATGTATATGTCCAATTTCAAAGAAAGGAGAGAGAAAAATGTCAAGGGGTAAGTTTAGCGGGTACGGGTATCCACGGATACGAATACTATGATACCCGTACTCGCGCCATTAACATGCAGGTATCAAAAATACCCGTACTCACGGGTAACGGATATCCATTTTTAATATCCATTTTTTACCCGTTGCGGATTTTATCCGCGGATACCTGCGGTTAAGGATTTTTTTGACATCCCTAATTGAACAATAACTATTATTTGATTCAAAAGAAAAAACGTGATAATAAAAATAAAAGTGGTAAGCATGGACAACAAAGGGTCATATGCGAATTTTATTATTTTATCTTTTATTTTTACAATAAAAATTCATTTACATTATCATTCTTGTGGATATACAATTTTTATCTAATCTTCATTTTCACCGACTAACAAGTATATCCATATAGACATATCACTACCCATGTTTTTACTGTTCCAAAAATTAATTAAATTATTTTTATAAAATAAATCATAATAAATAAATTATAATATCATCAAAATATTCAATACTAAAAGAATATATTCTGTTTTCTTCGGGATATAAAATATTAAGAAAAAATATTATACTTATATAAATTTTAAATTAGTGTATCAAATAACAATTACAAAAAATTCAAAGAACTATAAAAATACTAAACAATTACGCATAACTAAATTTTATAATAACTAAAACATTTGTTTTACTTACATATATTTATATATATATATATATATATATATATATATATATATATATATAAAAGAAATAATAGATATGCTATGATAATTGAAATTGAAAATTTTAGTTGCTAACATATCATATACCTTCATTGTCAAATATTTGAATAAAGATAAAATAGGTATTGAATTATAGGTATAGTGATGAAAACGGGAGAAATGCGTACATCGTCCTCATAATTTAAAAAATTGGATATTACTTATACATGAATGTGAGAATTTTTTGTCAAATTAGTTATATATTCAAATAATATCTACATAGATGAATTTATTTGTCACACGCAAAAAAAAAACATAATAATTTACAGAAGAAATTTAATTATATTTTATTAATATACCTCATAATTCCTTTTACATTTCTATCATTTTGAATAAAAAATATATTAATTATATTATTTGGTACAACATTCGTTTAAAATTGATGTAAACTTTTATAATATACTAGAAAAAAATATCTTATTATTATTTATTTTTGTACACTATTTAAAAAAATAGTTTAAATATTTTTTGTTTACTATTCAAATATTTGAATGCTGCATTATGTATATTGACATGATATATAATAAGAAAATGATAATAATGAACTGAATGAAAAAAAAAATTTCAATTAGCGAGTACAACAACGCTTATGTAAATATTTTTTAAATATGTATGATATTATATTAATGAGTATTGATATTATAATGTCATTAAATTAATATACAAAATAAATTTATATTTATTAAAAGTAGCGTGAGAAGAATGAAAAAAAGAAGAGAAAACAACTTTATAAAAATCATGTAAAAGTAATTGTTATTTTCAAAAAAATAAAACAAATACAAAATTTATTATAAAGAAAAAAATAGAAATAATAATTGTGAAAAAAATTGAATATAGTTATTTATATTTAGTTATAGTTATACAAAAATGTGATTTTTTATACTATATACATTTTGTATTTATATTATGTATACAATATTTTTTAATTCATCTATTATATTATACGTATCTTTCATAGTCTATTACCGTTTCTTCTATTTTATACTTGTTAATGATTTTATACTAAGGTACACGTAAGCATGATTCCGTTGTATATAATGTCTCAATCTTTAATAAAGATAAAACTGTTCTAATTTAATCAATGATATTAGTTGGAACGTAGACTTACAACTGTATCAATTTTTTAAAATAATATTTAAATGTGTTAATAAAAAAAAAACCATCAGTGTTTTAATTCAGCAATAGCAGGAGAAAAAAATGTAAATGACAAAAAGCTACAGTATAATGTGTTTGATATTTGTTTGAAATGGTTTATTTCATAATGGGATTATAATTAGGAGTCTTAGTAATTTAATAAGATAGAAAATAATGGTGAAGTTAATGTGGGGACTGAAATAAGAACTGGGATTTGGTTTTAATTACGTGTAAGAACTTGGTTAACATCACTTTTTAGTGACAAATATCTGAGAAGAAGATAATCAAAAGAAGGAACCCTTGTTGAAAAAGTGCATGAGAAGAGATGACTCAAAACACCATACACTTATCCCATTATTTAATATTAGAACTTTCGTTTTGGATACCCATCATGGCCACAACCTCCCTTTCTCATTTTTCATTTTTTAATATTATTTACGTATCTCTCACTCATCATGCTAATTTTGCACCACCCAAATTTATTTATGTATTTCTATAATGCTTTTTTTTTAGTATATCCAATTATTTATTATATCTTCTACTCTTTTTTCTGAACAACACAATTAAATCGTCACATCTTCACTATAAACAACATGAACCTCCACCATTGAGGATGAACTCACACAAACCATCAACAAAGAAAGTCCAGAAAGAGAAAAAAAAATGATTCACAATTGTAATGGTTTTCATATGAAAAAAAAAAATTAGATGTGTATAATCCTATGTTTGTAATGGTTTCTCAAGTTATGAAGTCTATGAAAATTTTCCAAATATTTTGTTATTGCACTTTTTTCCTTTGTCGTCCAATACCTATTTTATTGATAAGTAATTTTCTTAACAAAATTTGATCAACCACTTCTTTATTCTTTCCATGTATAAATATTTCGAAGTTTCTTCCCTCATAATGCCCACGAGTATATTGAATTGAAACTAGTTTAGATATATCGATTTAATAGTTAAATAAAATATCAAACTCACTATACAATCAATAATTCGAAAATTTCATTTCACATAGATACAAATCTTTAAACATATAAATTGAAATGAATATTTTGAATGATAATGTTTTTTTTTTCTGTAGTACGAGGATTTTGTTTTTTTAAATTAACATCATATTTTATTCAATTAATTTTTCATTATTTTTATAAATTAATCTCAATATGTTTTGAAAAGAAAATGTCAACAATTAAAAATAAATTTATATCATGATATGAAGTATTTATCATAAACCTAAAATAAATTTTATACATTTAAAATTATTTTCTATGAATTTTAATCACAACAATTTATATATTAAAAGTAATTATCTATTATAATTTTTTCTTGTGCTTACTACATTTCTGCTTGTACATAAAAAGTGTTAAAGAGAACTAAGATGTCATATAGCAATAAAATAGAAATTTTGATATAAATTTGCATTAAAATAATTTAAACACATGTTTTAATTATTTTTACCATATTTGTAAAACATATCAACATTAACTTTCCTTGGTTTGAGAAAAGACAGTAACTATACATCTGAGAGAGTGTATTTTTAAACCATTTTAAGAATGTTGAATGAAAGTGTTCCACTTTGTAGTAGAAAAATAAAAGGGAAATGCATTGGTAAATTAGATTGAGGAAAAGTTTAGTATAGGGATACACATAGCTCCATTGTTAGGCTTTAACCACTATATGTGCTTTTCACCCTGATTTGATACACTTGATTAGTAATACCTCCATTTAAATGAGTGCTCCTTCAACCAACCTATAGTGACTTTTGCATGGTGGCCTAAACAATCATTGTGTTATAGGTCCACAAAAAGTGTCTCCATCCTCACTAGTCAATTAAAAAGAAAGAAAAACATCTGGAAAAGTTATTTTATCTAACTCATCTTTTCCACAAATCTATAATATGTCACTCTTATTATTACTATTTCCCCCAACTAAGTAGACCCATCAAACTCATACTATTACTTATCATATATACCACTCTAGATCTTATTAATAATTTGTTAATAAATGAACTTTAAGTGTAATTCAACCTTACAAAACCGGTTTACAAAGTGGAGTTTGTATCTATTTATATACTGTAATCTAATTGATGTAGGATCTTCAACAAACACCCTTACACCGGGACATATACATATCGAACGTGAAACTAGATATTAATTAGCAGTCCAATTGTGAGCGAAACAATATGTTTAACAAACAACAAATTTCACTAAAATAAACTTTAACACATCACTTTAATATCATGTTAAGAATTAGACTTTAAGTCTAATTTAATCTTACAAAATGATTATTAACATAAGGTTTGTACCTACTAACATAATGTAAACTCATTTTGTCTCTAATTAATCGATGTTTGATCTCGGACACAGTCCATATATATATCCTTCAACCATCAACTTGGATTAGTGTCATGTAACTATTCCATTCATTTTGTTACCTTGAAGTAAATGGGAAATGGGGGTAGGTGATGAGTGATGATATATAATGAGAAATTCTTAGGTGATGTTGGAGCATAGTAGAAAATTTTTTTCTTTGTAGTTTCTAGCAATGAATATATGATGAGAACAAGATGAGAATTAAATGGCATTTGCTCCTCCGACAGTACCTCAAAAGGAGCAGTTGTGGGCATGGACCACACAGGGTAGTTCTTGGCATGGCTCATTCAATAGCCACAAATTGTGGGCCTATTTATGTGGGTGCGTCAATATCACACGCCATAATGACAATGCCAAGAGCCTCCAAACACGCAACTATGTATATTGTTTCGTCTGCTTCTCCCCCAATACATCGATCCACCAACACTATTAAACCCTTCGTCCCTCTCATCCCCCTCCAAATACAACTATTCCAAACCTTTTTCTCAATAAACAATATATCTTAAAATAATCTGCTTCTGGTTATAAATCGTAGACAACAAACTCTCATTTGTGACTGCATAGTACCATTGCGGCTCTGCTTTGTTAAACAAATATTTAAGGAAAAAGAGATATGTATTCTAATGCGTTGGAAGTATGGTAAGTATATAAGTCGGTGTAAACCTCACTTTACAAGTCAATTTTTGTAGAATTGAGTTGGGTTTAAAGTTCACTTCCTACTCTAGTATAATCAAAGTTAAAACCTATTTTAGAAAGATTTGATATTTGTTCAACCTATTGTGCCACCCGTTATTAGGAAGTTTATTGTTTCTTGAGCCTGTTATTTCAGTCGCTATCAGATCACCCATAATATCTAATTTCACGTTCGATCTTACTTTACAAGTCGATTTTGTAGAGTTGAGTCAGACATAAAGTCCAGTTCTTAATATAATGTAGAAAGTCAATACATGTTAAAGATAAACCCCCCACCAACTTACAAGAAAGATTATAATAGAAGATTTTGTCCATGAAAACTTAGGTCTTTTTCCTGTAGCAAAAACTTTGAATTGGATCGATCTGAACAGCGAATTAACCAACCACTGTAGTGATCACCCCTTTAACCCTATAGTATACGATATGAGTTTCACACCTAGCTTGTCTTGAAATGATTGTATATTATTGAACCACGCCAGCAGAATCAATTCAGTTTTGTCCCTTCCTACACCAAATGGGGTTGCTCATACCGAGTAACGCGGCTGCGGTCGTAGGTAGCGGGCCATATCTAACACCTTCATTATTGACTTCCAAAATAATGCACACAAAACTCAAATTTTTTTTTCCTGAGAGAGGTTAGAAAGTAACAAAGTAATGTTATTCTGTAACTGAGGGAAACATAACACAGAGATATGTCAGAAAGATACGCGATATAGTAAAGATATGTTAAAACATGATCTGCATATAGAAAGTGGTTTAAAGAATACGAAAATTATAGAGAAAATGACTCTCTTGCATTGCATCTTAGAGTCTTCTTCAATAGTTATCGGATGGAACACGAATAATTGTGAAGAAAAAAGTTGGTGATAGAAAGAATAAAAGAACCTATACTTAACACTAGTCCTCGAATTGACCTAGCTAAAGCCAAGTGCATGGGACAGGGAAAGGTGTCCCTCCTACTGTCCTTGCATGTTATACATTTACGACCTTATTTTACAATATTATAAAATAAGAAGATGATACTCGTAAAAAGATGGTTGTAATGGAAGAAATATGTAGAAAAGTAAATTATAATATTGCAAAAGTGTTGTTTTTTCCTTGTTGAAGTTGTACAAGTAGCTTTTTTGAATTACCCAATTGGAGAATCGTAGTCAAATTGTAAAAAGGGGGAAAAAAGGTGCAAGAATATCTGTAAGGTAAAATGGTACCTTTTGAAGGAAGTCACATAAGTGTACTATATATATGGTTCCTGATCAGTAGTGAAATGAGAGGAACGAATCAGAATTCGTTCCACACCAAGTCAAATTGTCTTTTCAGTAAATGTTAGTTATAATTAAGTATAAAGTTTCAAAGCCATATTTTATATATATATAATTTATTAATGGGTTGATGTTGAAATATGGGTGATGATGCTAACTCATCGGAGTACCCTTCTTTTGCTTTCAAGTTTCAACAATAGAAACTCGTTTTGCAGCCAGAGTTGTTCATGTCCCACACGAGTTCAATACAATTTTATGGCCACAGTACTTTCATGAAGTGGAACTAATAAAATCCTTGTATCTTCAAATCTTGGCAACTGGAGGAACTAATTAAGAAACTGGCTTTATTCCCACACCTTTCATGAAATTGATGGGGTCGACGGAAAAGTTCAGGTTGCTCCAATTTTCAATTTTTAATACCAAACCATAAATGAAAAATAATGCATGTGTATAAAGTCCAATCTTACATTTGTATACATCAATTATAACACAAACAATTTTACATATTTTTTCACAATTACATTTTACATAACACCAATTTTTTTACATTCAAGGAACCTTTTTGACAACTTATCCCAAGATGATTTCCCTAAATCACTCCAATTGTCCTTTAAAGATCACAACCCTACAAAATAAGAGCAGTCTCTCAATTTCAAACCCTAGCAAACTCTTTTACTAAATCGACAAAGAAAAGACATTTTTTTTTTTCGCAATTGACTTAATTTAATCATATAAATTTGACAAAATTGTACCATGTAATTTGAATTCACTTTATTTGTAAAATCTTCGACAGCAGACAAATTAAAACTATGAATTAGACAATTAATTACTTAAACATTAAAACATACACTCGTAACCTTAATCAGAAAAAAACTCAATACACTAGACGTAATTCAAACCGATTTCATTTATGCTTATTTTAAGTTTTAAAAGAAATGTGATTTTTTTGTCTAACAAAATTATTTGTTGCGACGCATCAAAATATCATTGAGTCTCTAAATAATTAAGCTTAGTTTTTAATTTGTATTAAGTTTATCCGGTTTTAATTTGATTATCAAACAATGAGTACACAAATAACATGATTTATCTACGTTCATCTCCCAATTAGGGGTCCAATTTAAAGTGATGTCATTGGTTACTTCTCCTATGGACCAATCCGGGCATCAAAGCACGAATGACATTGCTAAAATATGTGTGGTCAATCCAAAATCACATCAATAAAGACATAAAAAATGGAATATCTTGCATCACTTTACACAACAATTCATATGAATTAAGAACCACCAATAACACATAGGAAAAACAGGATTTCTTTGATATCTCTTTTCAACTGAAATTCTACGCACTCATCAAATGAATTAAATCAAGAAGCCTTTTCCGAAGTGGAATTTGCGTTGCATCAACTTGGTACTATTAAGTAAATCTTCTCCCTCACTCCTTTTCGTGAACTCGTGACGCGCGTCATGGCTTTCGAAGATTTTGAGGTGGCCGAACCCTCCCTCGCTACTTAGGCAGTGTCATGTTTTCTGACAAGATAGCGAGACTTTGTCATCTAATAATTCAAAACCTAAGTATAAGGCGAATTTTATCTTATCATTTATGCCCTCAAAAGATGTTGATGTCCCAAGAATTTTAAATCACACCTATACAAAAACCCACTTCTGTTTCTTCAAAATTGTTAAGATTAAATCTTTTCCAACAATTACACTTACTTATTACCCTAAATAATATAAACAATTCACATTACGTTTAGCTGCTTCCTGTCACTGATTACGACTTCATATATTCCATCGTCTGCTCTCTATATAGGTCTCTATTATCACACATCTCCACCACCTTAAAACAATTGTTTTTTCATAAATTAAGAGGAATTTATTCAAAATTCAAAGAATAGTATAAAATTAAATCGTGTATAAATAAATGTGATATTAACTTCAATTAAATTTGTCGTAACTCATGAACAGCTTAAGCTTTGACAGCGAGGCTCTTCGAGTTTTCGTCTCCATGCAAAGACGTATATATACTAGATGCTTGTGACGTATAAATTATATAACTTTTATAATATTTTATTCCGTCTGATATTACATTTGTCGAAAATAATTTGTATGAAATAGTTAAAAAGAATGTATTAAAAAAAATAAATTTGAGATGGAGACGTAAAAACTAGTAATGAATATGGGTGAAAAAGGTTAGAAGGTGATGAAAAGAGAGTACAGGGGTGGTACCTTGAAATAATATTCCTTAGCGAAACAGAAAGAGCGGTTTAGATGTAGCCACGCTTTAAAACGCACTAATGAAAGAGGTTAGGCAAGTGAAGCGGGTCCCACGCTATCCCCACGTGCCAGCTACCGTGACTTTTCGAAAGTTGTTGGACTTTAGACAAAGCGGTGGGTCCCGCAGCTTAAAGACATCGACACGTGTCGTTTCATCAACGCTTGCTCTATTTGCGGGCCCCGGACTCGATAATCACTTCTTAAACACGCGTCCACTTGCGACCCGCTCGCCTGAGTGCGGGCCCACCGTAAGATTCGTGCAACTCGCGCGTGCGGGTCCCGGGGATCATCAATCAGAGCATAGTGTGTGAATCCGCGAAATTCATTGGGACCACGCCGCTGTATCATAGTCAATGTTGCAACCAATGAATGAGGTCGTTCTGGGGCCTGGAACTGGAAGTGAAAGAAGAAAAAAAAAAACAATTGTTTTTTCTGTTCCTTGTTTGTTTCGAAGAAAATGATAATTTTAAACGAATATTTTTTTGGATTATCATATGTCATTGCTAATTAGTTGAGCTAACGTGTTATGATGAAGATTTTTGTGGTGCTAAATTATGTAATGTAAATGTCCGTTAATTTAATTTATATCGTTGAAAGTTTCACATAAAAAAAAAGTTAATTCATAATATATATATATATATATATATATATTTATTTATTTATTTATGGAGTTAAGTTTGATTTAAAATCTACTTCTAACATAATATTAAAATGAAATTAGAATTTATTAACGAGAGTTTATTTTAACGAGTTTTCTTAAAAATTTTTGAATTAGGTTATGATGGTACAAACATATATAGTTTTGGGAAGGAACGGCGGGATCTCTTTCTTTTTTTTATTCTAGGAAAAAAAATGAAATTGCAAGGTGTTCTTTTTTCTGCCTTTATTTTCGAAAAACACTAACACTGGACTAATAGTAACGACAGAGTTTTTAATGAGATTAAAAATAGTTCTTAACAAAATTGTATGAAACTAATGAAAATGATTACAGTTATTTATATATAGTCAAAGATTAAAGACCAAAACAAAACCCCAAAATTGGTTGGAGGACCAATTCAAAATAAAAGTATAAAGTTAAAAGCATTTCAACATTAACTTTGCCCAAAAAGACTACAAAATGATAATAAATAGTTGATTAAGATAGATGAAGATGGAAAAGGTCTATTCCTATAAGTATACGTTATTTATATTTACAAGTTCCACAACTGACATTTTCAAAATTAACTTATATATATACAAGTTTTTGGATTCCGTAAATAGTGTTTGTGTGTGTGTATGTATTCAATTCGTGAGAATTGTTGATAATCAATTTGTATTTACATTATAAGTTAGAATATAATAATATTTATAAAGAATTTTCCGCATAGGTTTTTTATTAATAAAAAATAATTTTGATCTAGGTTTCACAAAAATAAGTTTATTCACATATAAACTAGTTTTTATATTTCAATTTTAAATAAATAATTCATTTGTTGATTTTTAAGAAGAAGCAAATTTGATTCCGCCATAATAATTTGATCTCAATTCTTTTCGAAATTAATTAAATTAATTATGTTTAAAATTCACCAGTACATCAATTCAAAATACATAAAATAATCACTATATTTTTTTCTTCGACATCTTTCAGTTTAGTTTTGGATCATCAGTTGACCCTACGTTCGCATTAACATTAAAAAAAAAAATCAACATGAAACAACACCTTGTGTTGTGATCAGCTAGGGTTTTCAAGGTTGTCATTCATGCATTTCAGTAATTAAACAATTTTATAAATAAGAGAACTAAAATTGTCCTATTTAATATTGACCCAGAACAAGAGTTGGTGAATGTGTTCAACTAAAGGTGCTTTTATTGAATTTTAGGTTACTTAAGACACGTAGGTGCTTGAAATCTGGTATATAGTTGAAAACCAAACAATATAAATTCAGAAAAGTCTGTGTTGAATTGTATAATAACACAAATTTTATTAGTTAACGTTTGAATTTGTTAGATTTTAATATTTTTTCTAAATAAGATTCTCAGTTTAGAAGTTTATAAATATAAATATTAAATTAAAAACTAACCTTTTACGATTGAATTAAACTTGTTATACACTTTTTTATTGGACATGAAAAAGTAGAGAATTATGTTCCTTGAAATAAAATAAATTTGGTTTTACTAGGTTCCTTGAAAAGAAAGATTATAATACGCAAGATCATATCCGTTTCCAAATCTATCTAATTTGTCTTGTGACATTTCTTATAATGTGCATAAGTTCCAAATATAATATTATATTATAAATGAATCCCTTTGTGAAAGTAAATGTGGGCCATGAAAAATTGTGTTGGTAGTCTAGTTTTGTGGCATTATCCACTATTTATGGCATTTTGTATGTTTGAATTATATGTACATTGATAATGAAAGTTGAAGCGACTGCAACCTGAAACTTTCAATGTTAAGAATTCTGTAACTTCAAATAACTACTCACTTTCAACTATCTGTATACGTATTTGAGTTTGACAGCCTAATTTGTAAAACTCTTGTATCTGGAAATTGGAGACAGACAAAACACACATATATCTATCTATCTATTCAAAATTTTAGCAAAGTTTAACATGGACTAATATAAAGATTTAATAAATCTTTAGAATGCGTAATAAAGATTTGTTCAAAATATAAGTGTGAGTTAAATCTCAGATTGAGTAGAATAACAAAGAAGAATATTATATAAAAATGACCGATAAATTTATTATTTTAAAAATTTTTGTTGAGAATACTATCAATTCATTATGTAGTTGAGTTATACTCTTTTTAGTATTGTTTCTCTACGTAAAAACTTCATCTCCATATAAACTCAACAAAGGCGTGCTAAATTAGAGAATTTGTAATTTTATCATGGCAAATTGTATTATAATTTTATCTTTGAAAAAGTTATATAAAAGAATCTACAATTTTATCCATATAAAAATTACATGAAAAAGTAAAAATTGACGTAATAAATAATAAAATATTGTTGTTAAGTATTTATAGATATATAATTTAAAGGTTTTTTAAATATATTATAAAAAGTGTTTTTATTATTATAAAAATTTAAAATTGGACCTTTAATCTAAAAGTTCCTTTTTTTTTCAAAAAAAATAATACTCTATAAAAAGAATATTTTTAATATTATAGGTTGTAGTATGATACATGTTTGTTTTACAAGGACTTAAATTATATTCTGAGTCCCTGGTAAATGTAGGAATTATCAATCACGTCTTATTAAATGTTTGTGATCCAGTGACTTTCTAAACTATGCTACCATTGGATTTTACTACTAAAGGTATGGCATGATAGTTACTCTCATTTTACTTAAATGTCACCATATAATATTTTATTAGATGTGACTTTAATGACAAAGATCTCTTTTAAGATATTTAACGAAAATTATTTTTAAAACAAATTAAAATTTAAAATTAGAAGATAAAAAATATATAAAATATAAAACTAGATATTTAGATAATAATAAAATTATGAAATTATTGAATATAAAATTAAAAAGTATAATTTTATAATTTTAATTTCATAATTTTTAATCATCTAATTTTACAGTTAATGTCTTTATATTCTATAATCAAGCAATTATAAATTTATAAAAATGTAAAATTGTAAAATTAAATAATTATATAATTATGAAATTGTAAAATTAAAAAAAAAATTATCAAATTATAAATTTTGAAATCATGATATTATGACGTTATAAAATTATGAAATTATAAAATATAAAATTATGGATTGTAAAATTAGATAATTAAAAAAATTGAAATTAAAACTATAAAATTATATTTTTCTATTTATTTTTAATAATTTCAAATTAAAATTTGAAAAAAATTTCAACTCAATCCAACCCGAACCTGTGATGAATAGGATTGACTTACGAATTTCAATCCATTTTAACAACTTATCTAATTTTATATTTTATTTTTTTATCTTTTAATTTTATATTTTTAATTTGCTTTAAAAGTAATTTCCACTAAAAATAAAGTAAATTCTTGAAGGAGAGATTCCATCATTAAAGTAGATCTTTTAGTGTTATTTAATGATATTTAAGTAAAATAATAGTGTAAGGTAATACTATATCTTATAATTAACAGTAAAATCTAACTACAGAAACTTAATTAAAAAGTTTTAATATTTTGAACACTCGATATAGATATCAAAATTTAATAGAGACTCGACATAATTAAACTTTTTATAAGTTAATATGAAAAATATGATGCTGTCCTATTCAATATTTATGTTTAGAACTCTGTGCGTGATGCCAAAGTTGATTGTTTTGTTGAGTTAGTGTATTTGGAGGTGAATTGAAAATGATATTTTAACAAGATTATTGTCAGTTTGATTGCATAATTTCAGATATACTTCATGTAATTTTGTACAAACACGTCAAATAAAATGCATATGACTTTGTAACCCAAATTCAAATTTAGTGTGATGATGTGACAAACAACTATAAGGAACAAGTCAAACAAATGTTGGGCAACTTCATTTACCACCACGTATGGAAAAAATAACGTTATTCTAAAACCATATTAATTTGTTAATATATAGTTACTTTTTATATTATTGATGCCAATTTGAATAGATAGTACGAGAAAAATTATTAACATATGTATAAATACATATTTTATAAGTAATTTTATTATTAGAACATAATTGGTAATCTAAATTTGAACAATTATAAGTATATAATAAAAAAATTAATGTGTAATTTGATATTGTTTCTAAATTAACAACGAATAAGCTATAACTTAAGATAGTGTATAAACTTACCAAAATTTCATTCATTATAATGAGTTGTATGCATGTAAGTGTTTAGTTTTAATAAAATTGTATATTATTTAGATACCTGTATATAAGTTTAATATAAAAATCATTAAACTTGTCATTTTACATTAAAATAAAAAATATGGAATAAAGAAGTTACAAAAAGTGGAATATAACATAATTGTGTTTTGTTTTTTGTATGGAAGATGAAGGAAATTAAAAAGTTTATACTAAGCTCCAAATTTACAACTCAGAAAAAAAAATGAAAAGAAAAGATCCAAAATAAAAGCCAACGATTGAGTAGTGACATTGATGCTGAACCACATTTGAGAAAACATTCACTACAAGAAAACTCCAAGCTCTAAAATGGTAGCTGAGCTTCAAGAGAAAACCCCATGAGAGGAAAAACTCCATTATTGATCACCAAGCTGACTGTCCAAGCTTGGGAGCAAACACACTCATGCAGGAAACCACTATAGCTAATCTACTTTGATGGGAGCTACAACAACACTTAAAATTTCTATAAATATAGATCACGTCTATGTTATTTTCAAGTTGATTTTCTAAATCATTCTAGAGAGAGAAATTCCATAGCTAGTTTAGGTTCATACTGTATATCTTTTGTAAGCTATGGAAGGAGGAGAGCTACCACATGTTCTTGTTGCATACGTTATTATGAGCAGCTAACTTCTTCCTAAATTCGGATTGAATGTAATTTTTAAACTCTCTGTATTGCACTTGGTTATATTATGTTATTGTTTTACGTGTTGGCCAATGGTTATTTGCAGTGGCGAATTATAGAAGAGGCAGTGAGAGGGGCCATGGCCCCCCAATATTTTATATATATATATATATATATATATATATATATATATATATTATGTTTATTTAATTGTAAGGTCACCCTATCTACGTGTGGTTGGCGATGATCCTGTACGCGGTACACAGGAGCAGATGTTGTTGCAGGTGGTTCTGGTGAGGCTTAACAGCGAAGCAGGGAAAACTCATGGGAACAGTTTTATTTGAGTTTTTATCGTTTATGATTTTGAATAAAGTTGTAAACTATTGTGAGACCGATTTAGTATTTTATTGAACTTTAAGAATTTTGAATTTGGAGCTGACTTTATTATGTAATAAAGATTTTAAATTCCCCGTGTTTTTGGGAATTGAGACACAATAAATGAGGTTATTTTTATATCTCTATTTTATTTTATTAAAAACTCGTAATATCCGATTGGGATGTTATAGGATCCACCCTAGAGGCAACAACTGAGGAAGTAATCAGTCAAACTTTAGCTACTGTCCTAAAAAAGATGAACGCTAGGTGAGGAAAGGAGACAAGCTGCGAAAACTAGAGTTGAAAAGTTGTTAAGCTCGCCGACAAAACCAAACCCATGATCAAGTTGCGGAATAAGTCTAACAAATTCACCTGGGATAACACATACCAAGAAAAATTCAAGGAACTGCAAGAATTACTATCGACATCCCCAGTTTTGTGCATGCATGAGAAGAACATTTATTCCACCTTCCTTTGATATAGATCATGAGATAGAAAAAAAAAGAAAATTGAGATATCAAGAAGAAAGAAAGAAAACCTCACAATACTCCTAAGAAAGATGAGGGACTTGGAAGAAAAGGAAAGATTAAGAATTCAAAGAAGAGAGAAAAAGAAAGAAAATTTTGAGAAAGAAATGACAAAGGAACGAGAAAAGGATCAAAGAGATAGGGAAGAGATAAAGAAGAGAGAGCTTGAAGAAAGAAAAAGCTCAGAAATTAAAAAAGAAAGAGAGAAAGAGGAGAAGCTGAGAAAAGAGAAGGAGGAAAAAGAGAAAAAAGAATATGAAGAAAAAGAGAGAGTAAGACAAGATGCAAAGTTTAAAAGAAAAGAGGAAAAGATTGAGAGAAAAGAAAGAAAAGAAATAATGCTTAGGGAAGTAGAGATACAACATCCTACAGCTCCTTCCATAGACTTCAACGGAGTAATCCCATCTTTCAACTCTTTCTTATTTGTCACTAATGCTTTTGTCTTAGTTCTCCCTAAAACTACTTTTCCACCTTCACTAATCATTTCATACTCCTCAAAAGATTTGCAAAATTTAACCTTTGACTTAGAGTTATCGTTTAGGTCACAATTAAGTCAAAGGGAAAATCCATATTTTTGTGAAATGGGCCTCATTGAAAATGTTTCCAAACATAAAAGCCTATCTTCATGTATCTTTAGAAAATATACTCTGCATGGCATTCAAAATTTTAATGAAATCTTGTTTGATGACTACTGCATATGTATTTGTGATCCAGGAGGAATCCAGCTTCCAATGTTGTGGGCCTTAACCAAACTTCTAGATATGAGGACAGATCCTCTTCAAGAAGGAAGGGATGATGAATATCACCCTAAGGCCTTATAGCTTGGGCATTTGGCTAGGCCCTATTTTCTTTATTTGTTTTTATTTTTAATTAAATAAATGTTGTTATAATTGGTTTTTTTTTAAATGCAGCCCATTTCTACGCAGCCATCCAAAGAAACAAAAGTTGCCCAATTCTTGAAGTGTTGGCATTGGGCCTGCGACTGAGTTCATCTAGAACTCACTCGTGGCTCTTTGTAATGGATCATCTTTGATGAATGAGAGTGGTTTGTTTTCCCCCTTTCGTCTCAGTTTAACCCTAACCCTAGATTAGGTTTTTAACCTCGTCGGGTTGCCTAAACCACTGAGAAACGAGAGTTCCCCACTGGAACGAGAGAGATCCGAACGTTAATTGTAATTTACAAGTCTTCCGTTGCATTTCCGTAGTATTCTGTAAGGATCAATCTGTAGAACACCGGTTGGAGAGGACTTTCGGTGAATCTCGTGACGGAACGACCTCATCAAGTTCCAGTTCCCACAGAGGAGGTCAAAATAGTGGGAGAGGCACTAGGAACATTCATTTCATGGCCTAAACAATTAGTTAAGGTTATTTCAAAAAAGAAGCAAGTATATTTTTCTTCTTTACAATGATATACTTCATAATTTAACACAAACTTTGTATTTAACTTTGTTATTATATTATGTAGGTTTATAGTAGACAAAAGTCCCTAGTTGCATGTGCTTTTAGCCTTGAGGCCCATTCCCAGCCCCAACCCAAGCAAAATTTTAGTCCAATTCATGATTTGGCTGGCATAGTCGGAGATCTTTTTCAAAAACCACTTGCCATTCCTTGGGATAAAACAGTCTTCGGTGTTGACAATAGTGATATACCACTATATGTCCATATGAACGATGTGTACGAAATCATCCAAGGGCATCAGATGTTGAAGTTTACAATTATTCAACTATGGATACTATGAGTAAATTTTATGTTATATTGTGCAATCAATAATTGTCTCTAAACTTAATGGTTTGAATGCAGATATGTAAACAAATATGTTTCATCATATACAAAAGTCTGAAAATAAACATTTGGAATGTCAGACGTACATTCAAAATTGGATGGGGAAATCAAAGAAAAGAATTTACATGACACCTTATATTCATGCGTAAGTTCATCTTAGTCATTTTATCCATTAATTAACTAATTCAAATCACTAATTATATTTATTTTTAGGTCTCATTAGCAATTGGTGATTATTTGTCCAAAGGAGAATATTGTAGTTTGGTTATGCTCATTGCACAACCCCATCCCCTCAACCATGAGAAATGTACTACAGAGGTATGTCGTAATCACTTTATAATGTCTTATTTATGTCATGAAATATTTTGTAATTGACTAGTGACTTAAATTTTTAGTGCTCTGAATGTGTACAATGTGTTGGGTGGTAAATCAACTTCATCTTCACAAAATTTCAAAGTGATTTCTCCTAAGGTATTCAAAGTGATTTCTCCTAAGGTATAAGTTTCCATCTTTTATATTGTATTATTTGTACTTTTTCATATATTAATTACTATAACCAAAAAGGAAGTTTTGAGTGTGGATACTATGTCATGTACTGGATGTGGACCATAGCTTGTGCTTCTCTGAAAGATTCTTCGGATGAGGTAAGGAATCAAAAGACTCCTCTTTGAAACATGTTTTTATTAAATACTTAACTAATTTGCATTCATTTCTTTGAACAACAAGTTTTTAACAATGTTGAGAAGATTGATGAAGTAAGGACTGAATGGACCAAATACTTCTTGCAACATAAAAATGTTTATATGTAAATCTTTTCCTTTGTTGCATTAGTTTTCTTTCACTTAGGAAATATTTTGGTCAAATCCATTGTTGGATTTGAATTGTTGTTTAATTATGTACTCTATAAATTGCTGGAACTGCATTGTCTGTATTGTTTTGGTTTTGAATGCAACAAGTTTTGGTTAGTTGCAATTACAAAACACACTTTTTAAAAAAACCAACAAGTATTGGATCAGTTATGGCCTTAACCGATTTAATATATGATATATTAGATCGGTTAAGGCCATAACCGATCTAATACTTGTTGTTTCTTTTTTAAAAAGTGTGTAACCTGTTAGATCGGGTTAGACCACAACCGATCTAAACTACTTGATCGTGATGTATTCGTGCTGAATAATGTAAGATCGGGTATCAGAAACCGATCTAATATTGATACATTAGATCAGTTGCATGTAACCGATCTAATAAGTTACAAACATACTACATCGCCTCATATTATACCGGTTCGTGAACCGATTTAATACACGCTTCAAAACCGATCTAATATCCCTTTGTTGCACTAGTGATACCCTATTTTTTGTCCACATTTCGTTATTCCAATTTTGTCCTTAATTATTTTAAAAACCTTTTTTTATCTTTAACCGTTATTTTAAAAACTTTTTTTGCATACAAATTTTATTTTTCTAATTTTACATTTAACAACTATTTTAAAAATTAATTATATATTTTTAATTGATCTTAACTCAAATCTTTGAGAAAATTAAAAAATACAAACACACGTCTAAACTCCACCTGTAAACAATGTAGTAGACAAAACAAGTAGCTCATAAAATATTCTAGAATTAGAAAATATAGTAGTTTTATATCATAGACAAAACAAGTGATGTCTAGACATAAAAGCTGGACTCCACCTGTAGATCCTACAAACATTTCAGCATTCAAATAACACCTTCAAATATAACAACATAGTTATCCAAAGGTTTAGCACCATTCACATCATCACATCAAAACATTAAAAATACAAATATAAAATAAAGTAGATAATGCATATTAATAAACTAACAAATAATAAGCTACATAGGTCAAGTCCTACAATTTAAAAACTAACTAATTTTACCCCTAGTTCAACAAGTCCTATAATTACAAACCTAACTAATAATCTGCATAATGAGAAGAGTTTTGTCCATGCTGGTGGTCCCTCTCCCGAGCATCATCTTGGTTTTGGTCCTCATTTTGTGGTTGTTCATTGACGTCAAATGTTCATTGTGCGGCAGGAGGAAGAAGATGGAGAACAATAGTTACTAGGGATTCTAATGTTCTCTACAATCGTTGATTCTCCTCCCTAGATTGACGAAACTCCTCCCTAGATTGATGAATTTCTTCTTCCAACCTTAGAATCTTTTGTGAATCCATAGATGTAGAACTGGATGGTTGTTGTGTGAAGGCTTCCCCACAAAGATAATTTTCATTTAGTTTTCCAACACCATATACTCGTCCCATAGGATTTTTGCCACCAGCAACAACTAACCAACTTTTTTTCCTTAACTTCTCTTCCTCACCAGGGTCCAATAGAGATATTTCTTCTCCTTCACCACAAGAAGTAACTTCAGATCTTGCTTGGGAAAATACAGTTTGAAATTCCTCCTATTATTCAAAAATAGACATGTTATATAATGGCAAATCTTTATATTTAAAAAGGAGGAAAGATCTAAGTTAGAGAAATTGCATATGTTTGTTTAGATCTGTGATCTACAAAATCACCAGTATTCTTGCGAACATGAGTATGGTGGAAAAGCTCATCAAAATGTATGAGACGACCCAATTGTTCTACCTATAACCAAAACTAATTAATCATGATAAAATAGTAATCAAGTTATATAACAGTATTTTTTAATGTACATACCATGCGAAGGGCATGCTCATGGATGGTGATTGAGCCACCTGTGTGCAAACATCCACCCTTCTCAGATGCTCGATTCTTTTGATTACGAGCACTCTTTGATCGAAACTCGGGTTGGTTCCACTTAGCAAGCAAACTATTCCATACTCTATCAAACATCCAGTGAGTTTTCTTCCCAGTTTTTCTTGCTTCCATGAAGATTTCAGAAAGTCTATGAGAGGCCTTTGTGTTGAAAATATTTCTAATCTTCTCCTCATGTTCAGGTCTCCAAGCAACCTTTCTCTACAAATATAAACTTACCTTGAACCTTTGGAAGAAGAACTCCTTCTCTTGATCCAACATTGCACCCCAAGTTAACCATGGCTCAACATATTGTTGCTTAAGTGTCTTTGTGATTGCCTTGGAGGCAACTCTACTTGGGTAAAACCTAAAAATATAAACACATTGTGGAAAAAAATGATGTCAATATGAAAAAAACCATATAATATAAAAGAAAAAATGATTTCAACTAGTGTTGATTATTACCCATCATTACAAGGTTCAATAATTTCAAGCACTGCACCAACAGAAGGTCATCATCTTCATTTATGGATGGTTCACCGGCTTCATCGGTAGACATGTGTTGGTCTTCCTGAAGTACATTCTGAATAGATCGGGTGGGTATTGAGGTTGGTGTATCATTTTGTTGAGAGGGGGAAGATAATGATGTCAATCTAGCACCAACACATTGGCAAGCCATAGATGACGGTGTAGGTTCATTAACATGAGGTTGCACAGGTTGAACAATGGGGGGTTGAGAAGGTATGGGTTGGTCAATTGAGGGTTGGGAAGGGGTAGATTCAGCTATTGATGGTTGGGAAGGAATTGGTACAACATTTGTAGTTGTAGAAGAATTTTATCGATCAATAAGGGATTCAAGTATAGGTGCTTTTTGTGATGGTAATCTAAGAACATGTGTGACTAACTTGGTTACTGAAATATCTTGTGAATCTTATGAAGGATTGACCCCAACCAAGGATGGAGGCACATGCTTAAGAAGACTAAGCACGTTTAGAAAGGAAGTTCACTAATCCTTCATCCCTTTCATTTGTGTTTGTTATTTTTGGTTCCCAAAGTTGACTTAGTTGATTCCACTTTAGTTGACTTGTTGACCTTTGAGTAGGTTTGACTTGTAGAGACATCCTTAGGTATCTTTTATTTGCTTAGAGGCCCCTAAACTCTTCTATATAAGGGGTGCTCCTAGACATGTAAAAGGGTTGAACATTTTGAAGTAAAAACACTCTTGTGTCTCAACCATTTGTGAGAGTTTCCTCCCTTGGGAGTGAATACTTTTAAGCCTTATCTTACATAGCAAGTGACGGCACACATCCACTCATCTTCAAGGTTGTCATGGCTTCTAGCCTAGCCTTGTAGTGGCATGCTTCTCACATTTTTACCATTTCTTTCCTTTTCATTTTATGTTTTCTTCTTCCTTTAATTGTTCTTGGTTTTCTATGGTTTATGTGCTTTCCATCAAAATTAGTGAAAAATGAGAGAAAAAACTGGAACAAAATGAGAAAATTCTGGTGAAGAAGAAAAATAAGAAAAAGATGGAGAAGTGGAAAAAAATGAAAACAAAAGAAAGTGAAGATAAGAGGTGATGAGAGCAGAGAAAATAAGTGTGCTAGATTTTGTTCTACACTTGAACTCGCATTATCCCACCTACATTCATCTCACTTGTCTAGGAATGGAGCGTTGTTTACCTTTTCTATGTCATACCTTCACCTTAGCCTCATTACAAGACCATGAAAAACTCCTATTGATCTTGGGTTCACATATGTTTTGATTGGTATTGATTAGAAATTTTCCATGTCTATTGAGTGTGCATTTGATTGAGATGTTGAGAGTAAACACAAGTTGATACACTTGAATGTAGAGTGCAAACACTAATGTGTGAAGTTGAAGTTGTTTTATGCCAATGCATTTTGATTTTTCATTACTTAATATCATTGCTTGGAGTTGTTTTTTATTGACTGGATGTTTTGTAGCTTGAAATTAGAGCATTTTGCTGTCATGTGCAGTTTTTAGTTAGAAAAGTAGGATGAGTCAAGTGTGCAAAATTTTTATTGGGAGATTTGTTTCTGTTTTTGGAAAGTGAGTTGCTTTTCTTTTTATTTTTCCCTAAGTGTGCAATTGTTCAAGTGTGAGGGTGTGATGATTTTCTAATTTTTCCACTTTTTTTGTCCATTTGCATTCGTTTTAGGTTGGTTAAAGTGTTTAATTCATAGTTTTTAGCTTAAATTTAGTTTGGAGTGTCATGTTCTTAGTTTTTTCTTAATTTGTGTTAATTAGCTCTTTTTAAGTCATTTTTAGTGTAAGTGTTAATTAGTTTTGGATCGTAGTAGTTTAGCCTAGTTGTTAGTTGTTTAGCTTCAATAACCTATACTAGAATAGTGTAGTCTAGTATTGGTCATAACATTTACTAATTTCAGCATCCTAGTTCTAGAATCAATTTGAGTAGCTAGTTACTCTTAGTTTCTATTTTTTATTTTGTTAGTTCTATAATTCTGCTCTATTAGGCTAGTTATAGTATTTTTACATCTTAGCTTAGTTTAGTATAGCACAAACTGATTTCTAGTTAGCTTATAGTATTTTTTCTTTGTATGCATTTGGAGAGTTTTATTGTGTCATAAATCTACTTTAGAATAGGTAAATTGTAGGTGCTGGTTTGTAGTTTTTAGCAAGTTTAGTCTAGTTAGTGACCTACCTTAGTCTAGTTTGAGTAGTTTTGAATAAATAGTGTTTCTAACCAGCAAGTTTATGTATCTATAGCAGATTCAACCAAAAATACACAGTCATCATAGCAAAACAAAAAGCTATAAAAGATTAAATTGTATATAAGATAAACCAAGCATTTACCTTAATTTATCTCACACTCAAGCAATTAATGTCATGAAGGTCTCTTCAAATCTGAACTTTGATCACCCAAATCTACATAAGCACATTTTAATCGGAAACACAAGATAACAAACCTAGAAACAAGAGATTACGAACTTTGTGAGTTTTAGAAGTTCTTTTACAACTCAGGTTTTGAGTCTTCCTTTGATCACTTTTAATTAATTAGGACTTGTATGGATGGTTCTAGTTTATGTTTTAGGTGTCTTTTACAGATTATGTACCTTTTCTCCCTCATCATTTTAACTTTCATGATGTTTTTATATGTAAACAATTCTGATTTAAGTGTGAAAGTGAAGCCAATTTGATATACCATAATTGAGTAGTTGTGTGTGATTTGATTTTTGTTTGTGAGTACATCATATCATGCAAAAGTGGTGTCGCATTTTTAGCACTAATTGTTGTTTTGTCTCAACTTTTTAAAAGCTTAAACATCACATGTAGAGTACGTTCCTTTTTTGGCACAAGATATGATTTAAAGAAGCTTTCTAAATAAGAGCTTATTTGTCTCAAAAGATTAAAAGACAATAAAATGAACAAACTTCCAAAGCAATTACAATGTAACTGGTGTCTCATCATTCACAGTCTCATAGGAACAAACTTCCAAAGCCATTGAAGTAGATTACCTGTTGTCTCATCATTCACAGTCTCGTAGGAAGAGCCACCTATAGCATAAGAGAACCCTACTCTAACTGGTGTCTCCAAATACAAAATGTTTGCCTCTACATTACAATGTAACTCTTATCATATAGGAGCAATTCTTTCACTTATAATGGAATGATCAGTTTCTCCATGGAGTACCTCTGTTCCAACTGTACTCATTTTTAATCAGAACTTTCCTGTTTGGTCTAAAAGCTCCATTTTCAGATAATGCACCCACTCCAAGAGAAGAACACCCAGGTCCTGTACAAAACAGAAATTAGCTTACAAAAATTAGCTTCGTCCCTCAATAAGCATGGCATATTGTAAATCAAAGGCACGTAGATGAAAGATTCAAGGGAGGGAATGGGAAAAGTAGCCATCACGGCCTTATTCATAAGGATTATTCACATAGCCACTAACATACATCCCAAAATGTAAAACCCTAAACCCATCACTTACAATTTTTTTCCAAATTCGCGGAGGGTTTTCTAACAAGGGTTTTGCTTTAAGAACGATGAAGGTCGGGACACGTTTCCGCCATAGAGTCACTGTGTGGGTCGACGATTGATGAAGGATTATCTTGTTCCTTTTTAAGATTATTGAATATGGTGTGAGTTGATTAAGAAAGCTAAGTGAAATCCCCACTGGACATTAAGATAGCAAGCTATCTAGATGTGAAGATTCCTTTCACAAAGCTCAAGAGAAGAAGATGATGGATTGATTCAAAACAAAAAGGAAATGGAAAGCACATAAAGCATAGAAAACCAAGAATAATTAAAGGAAGAAGAAAACATAAAATGGAAAGGAA
>Ga0214543_1002275_pt1 | contig 37720 bp, 30 predicted proteins | sample CNSS2metaG_FD_160094 | JGI IMG/M metagenome (GOLD analysis project Ga0214543, IMG submission 160094) | Root nodule microbial communities from cowpea collected in UCLA plant growth center, Los Angeles, California, USA - CNSS2 | ecosystem: Host-associated > Plants > Roots > Nodule | place: USA...
TACGGTGTGAATTTAAATTTTATATATATATATATATATATATATATATATATGTGTGTGTATATATATATATATATATATATATATATGTGTGTGTGTATATATATATATATATATATATATATACACACATATATATATATATATATATATATATATATATTGAATTAATGAATAAATATATAGGTGGTAAGTCTTATACCATGTAGTAAATCTATTTCTCATAAATATTGTTTTGAAGATTTATGTTAATTAAATTGAGTTTTATATTTGAGTATCATTCTTAATTTAATTTATTATTTAAAACCAAATAATAAAATAAAAAAGGATTTTCTTATTATTCATATTAATTGTTTAGTAAATTAATCCTTTTTACATTTTTTTTCTTTCAAAACGAACGAAAAACGAGTGTGATTGAATTTGAAGAAATATAAGTTGTTTTGATTAAGAAATAGATGGTGAGGAATGAAGAAAAAATTATGAAAGTTTTGTGAATAATTTAGTGAGTGGATAAATAATTATTTTTTAATACAATAAATTAATTAAGTATAATTTTAAAATTAATTATGAATTAAAATATATTTACCATTAGATATAAAATTATATTTATTGTTATAACATGCTTTTATTTAATTATTTATTTTATTATAAATTGAAATAAATGTCTTGAAAGTATTAAAATCTCAAAATATAAATATATTAAAAGCATCAAAATTTAAATTAATTAATTTTATTTTAATTATTATTTAATTATATTTTTTTATTAATATATTTTAAGTATTTATTATATCAAAATGAAGAATAAATATTTTATTATATTTATTCAATTTTAATTAATAATATTTATATGTTTAACTAATTATGAGATAGTTTTTAAATATGAATTATTAAAAAAATTAGGAAAAAAAACTTTATGTATTTTTATTCACATGTTATCTTAGAGAGATCACTAAAAGAAAATCTTTAAATCAAATTTAGTGACCAAATATAATTAGTCAGTGATCAATTTGGATATTAATTTATAAATTAAAAATTATTGGTAACTAGTTTCTATTATGAAAAAAAATTATAATTGATTTCTAAATTGGTAACTAAAATAGTTTATGTAATGAACTGATTTCTAAATTGGTTACTAACATTAGTTGCTAAGGTTTTAGCTATCAAAGGAATTGATTTCTAATTAGTCAATTGAGTCTAATTTATAGACCAATTCATTTGATAGCTAAAACCTTAGTAACTAATGAGGACGAGTTGCACGATATTAGGGAACAAACAAGCTCTCAAAATGAGGAAAGGGGAAATATTAGTTTACATATGGAAGAAAGTTCAAGATACCATGCATGTAAATTGGTAAAGGATGTCAAAATAGTGAACAACACTAGGAGGATTCAAGGAGAAACGATTTGGATGTGATAGCAATAGTTCTTAGCAAAGAGGGATAACGTGAACATCAAGTAGAAATAAAAGATCCAAAAGTGACCACTTTTATGACTTGAAGATTTCACAACTTATCGAAACACCCAAAGTTTCAAGTAAATGCAAAAATCAATAGAACATAGCCATGTAACAACGATAATTTTAAATTTCAAGTCTTTTTCAAAAAGAAAAAAAATACATCGATGAGTTAAGAAGGAGCATAAAGTATCTATCTTTTTCAAGCATATGAAGGTAACAAATTGCACTAACTGTCAAAGGTTCAACAAAAAATGCAGGTATTAAAGGGCAAGAATAAATTAGAAAAAGCATACGTTTATACATAATGGAGAATATCACTAAATTCATGACAAAGAAGGTCCATATTACGCATCTATGTCAATTTAAAAGCATAGCAGATTTAGTGTTTTTCAAAACAATGAAAAGTATGACATAGTTTAGACAAAAGATAAGCAATAAAAGTAAACTCTAGAGATCAACCATCTACTATCTGGCCAGCCACAACTTCTTTTAGGGGCTTCAGGGCTGAAAAATCCATGTTGGGAAACAAGGTTGTGGCATGATCAACAGTAACATCAAAACCAAGTTTAAAGGAACCAACAAGGGCATCACTGGCTTCCTCTAAGGTAGTGGAAAAGGTGTTCTTCACTTGATCATGTTGATATCGTGCAGTGGAATGTTTAGCATTTGGACAAAAACCAAGATGGAGGGTGAATTGGGTTCTTAATAAAAAATGTGCTTTTAAAAGTTTTCCCTTTTTAATATCAAAGTTCAATTAAAATATTTCCTTTATTTTAATAAACACAATAAAATAAAGAAAGTAGAAAAGAGAAAATTGCTCAAAGTATTTATACTGGTTCAGATCAAAAGATCCTATATCCAGTTGTTAATCTCTTTAAATAAAGACATTAACTCAATCACTAACAAATATCATATTACAATCAGATAACAAGATAAAGGGAAAAGAAAACACTTCTCTTGAAGCCACAAGAGATGAACAACCTTTCTCTGAATCACACAAAGAACTTGACCTAGCTTTCTTAGCAACAGTAGCAACACTCAATCGCCTATAAACCCTCTTAGAAAAATTTATCGCTCTACCCACACTAGGTTTTTCAAAGCTCTTTTGAGAACACTCAGAGAACTCTCTTTGTAGAACTAGCACTCTAGCTTCTCAAAAAGGTATTTTCGAAGTTGAATTGCAGTTCCTTTAAATAGGGTTTTCAAAAATTAGGTTAAAAATTGAAACGTCATGTTTCAACTGCCAAGGATAATAGATTATCACTAAGGATAATCGATTATTCCAATAGGTTCTTCTGAAAACAGATATTGAACAGTATAATCGATTATTCTAGGAGATAATCGATTATTCTAGTAGGATTTCGAAAAAAAAAAATTTGCATAGATAATCGATTATCATTAGTAATAATCGATTATCCTTGTAGTGTTTCCAAAAATGAGAGATCTTAAAGAGACTAAGGTTATGCTGCTGATTCTAAGATAAGTAAAACTATTCTACAATACACTTAATTTATTTTACAAGATAACTTTAAACATTTTGTCTTCATTCTTACTTGATCATCATTCATTGCTTGATCATCATTCAAAATCACTAAGCTTTCTTCTTTTGTCAACAATCTCCCCCTTTTTTATGATGATCAAAATATGTTTAAAGTACTTGTTGCTTCCTGCAATTTGAGAGACTTACAAAGTTAATGGTTAAAATAAATTAATGTTTTCTTTTAAACTTATTCTCCCCCTTTTTGATCATTTGAGAAAAGGCAAAAGCTCCCCCTAAATTAGATAACATCTATATCATAAAAGAAAAGTGAAACAATTAATCATGCATCATTCATAATTAAAAGAGGGTACAAAAAGTGACAAATCATAAGTTAGAAAGAAATCCTCCCCCTAAAATTTTGCATTCATGTCATCATCATGAGTGAATTCTTCATTAAACTTATGTTCTAGATGGGAAATTCTGGTATCTATCCCCCTAATTAAGCCAACAACTTCTTCATAACGTGAATTAGAGAGAAGAAATAATTCTTCTAGCCATTTATTCATGTTCACTATGTTGTCTTCTAGGGAGAAAGATGTTTCAGCACCACTAGAAGATCCAACATTTGGTGCAGTAGAGGGTATAAGATCAGTAGGGAGGAAGTTCTTCATCTTCAGCTTCATAATTGGGCATGCCGTCTCTATGGACATATGTATCACCAAGAGGAACAAGTTTTAACTGTTTGAGATAGCTTTCAACAATCTCATTTGCACGGATGGTGCTTTGACAAAGCTCCATGGTTGTGTGAACTCCCTTGTATTCGCAAATCCTAGAAATTAAGAGAGAATATGGAAGAGGATATTGCAGATACCTCTTGGCTTTGAGCATAGTGTCAAGGATTAAGCTTGACCATTTTATGGGCACACGATTTAGAATCCCATACATTATGAGAAGGTTTGCTTCTGAGCATTGAACATGATTCGTTCCTCTGGGACACAAAATCCAGATAATTAAATAGTGGATGAGTCTTTCATCCATTTTGAGTCCTCCTGCCAATAATTATATGCCAACATCATGTGCAAGGTTGCGTAAGAAGGATTGATAAGCTAAGATTTGATTGAAGCCATCAATCCCATTGAGGATGGATTCAACAGCATCATTGATGGGAAATTTGGCCACATTTTCCCAAATATCATTATTAATGATAATGTCTACACCTTTTACCCTTGAATAAGCAACTTCATCTCTGATTCTGAGATTGTAGTAAAAGACTCGAACAAGATCAGGATAGTATTTTTCCTGCATTTCAACAAACTGTCAAATACCTTGGAAATTGAAGAGGGAGGGAAATTCAAAACGTATGGCTATCAATTTTCGAGTATTGATGTATTTGGGAGAGATGATGGCCTTGTTTTTCCTGATTTGGATGAATTCATCTCTTCGTTCTTTGTCAGAAATCCAACCTTCAATGGAGGCAGTGCGTGTAGAAGGTTGATTTGGACGTGGGGCAGTACGTCTTCGGGTAGGAATCTTTCTGCCAGATGATTTTGCCATGGCACTGAATTTTGAGAGTGAGAGATAACACTAAATGGGTTTTTAGGGTTTCAAAAGGGGGCAAATGGTGAGGAGTTTACTCTTTTGTGTGAATAGTTAAAATTGGGGGCGACAATTTATAGGGAGAAGGTTGCCAACGGTTATAATGAGAGAATCAAGACAAATCTAGTCGTTACAACGACTAGTTTTTGAAAAATTTTCACCCAACGTCACACCAATAATCGATTATCCTGGGAGATAATCGATTATTGTTTCATGATATGGATTCTAGAAAATATTTTTATAAGAAGATAATCGATTATTGTAAGTAATAATCGATTATTCTAGAATGAATTTTAGTAATTTGGACAGGGTCATGATAGTTGATTATCCCACTTGATAATCGATTATTCCAGGAGTTTGAAACTTATTTAGGGAAGAGATAATCGATTATCTTGAGTGATAATCGATTATTGAGCGCTGTTTTACAAAAAATTGGAGAATTTAAGTTTTTGCTCTTTCTAGAGATTTCTAGTATTCCAAAATCTCTCCTAAGCTCATAGAATCTGTCTTTGGCTAAAGGTTTTGTAAAATTATAAGCCAATTAATGCTTGGTGTCTACATATTCTATTACACAATTTCCTTTACTGATGTGATCCCTTAAGAAGTGGTGTCTAATTTCTATGTGTTTTGTCCTAGAATGCATTATGGAATTCTTGGTTAAGTTTATGGCACTCGTATTGTCACACTTTAGAGGTATATGATTTAGATAGATATTGTAATCCTCTAATTGTTATTTCATCCATAGGATTAAGGCACAATAATTGCCAGCAACAATGTATTCGGCCTTAGTGGTTGATAAATCTACACAAGCTTGTTTCTTGGAGTGCCAAGAGACTAATGAACATCCTAAAAGATGACACGTACCACTGGTACTCTTTCTATCAATTTTACAGCCACCATAATCAACATTAGAATAACCTATTAAACTAGGGGAGGCTCCTAAAGGATACCAAAGTTCAAAATAATAAGTTCCTTTTAAGCATTTTAAAATTCTTTTTACAGCAGTAAGATGTGATTCTTTTGGATTTGCTTGAAAACAAGCACACACACATACAGATTGCATAATATCAAGCCTACTTATAGTAAGATATAACAAAGAACCTATCATGTCTCTAAACATAGTTTGATTTACCTTTATACCTGATTCATCTTTGTCTAAATAACAAGAGGTTCCCATAGGAGTACTTGCTTCCTTAGCAGTATCCATTCCAAATTTCTTAAGTACTTCTTTACAGTACTTAGACTGAGAAATAAAAGTTCCACTTTCCATTTGCTTAATTTGCAGATCCAAAAAGAATGTTAATTCACCCATCATTGACATTTCAAACTCTCCTTGCATTATACTTGCAAAACCCTTACATAGAGAATTATCACTAGATCCACCAACAAATTTTTGTATATATATATATATATATATATATATATAATCAAATTATTTAAAAATATTTTTTTAAATATAAACTTAGATAAAAAAAATATTTTTAGGTACAATTCAAATCAAAATACTTCATAAAATAAATCTAGTTTTTTTAAAAATCTAATTTAAATAAATTGTGCCAAAATATAAATTTTAAAAAAATTACAAAACAATTTCAATTTAACATACCTAAAAAAATAGAAACATATGAAATTAAATATTAAACAATTCTTCCATATTTAATAATTTTTTCACTAATAATTTTATGGCTTAAATAGTCATTTGGTCCCAGTTTTGGTCAAGTTTTTTCAGTTTGGTCCTACTTTTGAAATTGTTTTCAATTTGGTCCTATCTTTTGTTAATTTCATTTAATTAGATCCTTCTCCTTAACTCCATCTAAATAGTTAATGAAACAGTGGCCAGCGTGGTTTGTTTCTATGACGTGGAGCACTGTTCAATGACGTGGTCGTTATTTTACTATTCTGACCTTTTAATTTTAATTAGAGAGTTTTAGGGTTTATAATTTGTCGAATTGGATTTATGGATTCATTAGGATTTGCGGATTTCTTTGAATTGGAATTTCAGAGGCTGTGCATGACCCACCATCAAAGATTGTTTTTCGTTCTGTGAAGATTTTGTCGTGGAGGGTTTGCATCTTCATCGCGAAGGTAGGGTTTGTTTAATTTTGTGATTTAGGGTTTGTTTAATTTTTGCTGATTACGTTTTTGTTAATGATTAGGATTATTTTAATCCGTAAACCCTAATCGGCTGGTATCTTGGCATTTCTCCCACTCATCAGAATAGCAGCTTGATCATAGGCTCTGTCTGGCAGCTTCTTCTGTCGTTTCAAATGTCCCCAGCCACACCCTTCTCTTACTGTTTCACGAAGAAAATAAAAGATTACAATGATTTTGGGGTTTTTGTGGGAAAAAAATGTGGAGGAATGAACTTACAAGTGGCGAATTTTGGATACCCATGAACCCTAATGGCGCTGTCTGACACCTCTAAACTTCTTTGTTTGTACCATGATGGTGGGTCATGCATAGTCTTTGAAATCCCCAATTGAAAGAAATCTCCAAATCCTAATGAATCTCTAAACCCAATTCGACAAATTATAAACCCTAAAGCTCTCTAATTAAAATTAAAAGGCCAACATAGTAAAATAATGGCCACGTCATTGAATAGTATTTCACATCATAAAAACGAACCACGCTGGCCACTGTTCCATTAACTATTTAGACGGAGTTAAGAAAAATGATCTAATTGAATGAAATTAAAACAATTTCAAAAGTAACATCAAACTAAAAAATTTGACCAAAACTAGGACCAAATAACTATTTAAGCATAATTTTATTTTTATTTTGATATTTAAATTTAAAAAATACTGAAAAAAGTATCTAATAAATTGTTAACGAATAACAAATATCTACAAATTAAATATCATAATACTTATATTGATCTCACCAATAACCGAATAATTAAATACTCATATCTATTTATATATATATATATATATATATATATATTTATTTATTTATTGAGGAAATTTATTTAGTATTTAAAACAAATTTTATAACATTGTGGATACATATTTTTTTACCATCAAGTTAATAATTTGTTTTAGAAAAATATCATTTAAGAAGTAAAAATATGCTTTGAATTGAATTTGTAAGAGTTGAAATATATTGGGAGTAAGTTAACTGTACTAACTTCTGGAAGAAAAAAATGTAAAAGATAAAAAGTAAATTATGTTTTTAAGAAATTAAAATAAATTCTATAAATTAGAAAACATTTATGGGAATGGGCAGTGCAGGCATTGGAGTCTCTGTTAAAGTGGTGGCTTAACGTTGTTTTTCTCAGAAATGGCCCAAACATATTCTTCTACATTTAATGCAACATTGATACCTCACATTCAATGAATCATCAACCCTAACCAAATCTGAAAAGTCACACACAAACGCGTTTTCTACTCTCCACCAATAAATAAACAAAATGTTTTTTTCAAACATTGCACATAATAACAAACAAATAATAAATAATAAATAAATTAATTTATAGATTCCAAACATTGCACATAATATTTTTTCTCTCCCTTCCCATGATAACTTATTTAATCTCTTTGTAACAAAATATCAATTTCTTCTCTTCATAACATGTAAGTATACGAAACACATTCTTTTCACATTCCTCAACAGAAAAATAATAATGGATATATTTATCATTTTATCAGTTTTAGTTTTCATTTGTGTATTTATTATCTTCTTCTCTTTATGCATACACATTCGACTAATAATACTTTATTTTTCTTCCTTTATACTATCTTGTTCTTCTTTCCTTCTTCTTATTCTTTCTTGTTGTTTTCTTTTGTATTTATGGAAGAAGAATTTCAGCAAGCATCTTTTATTCATGGTTGTTTGTACATGCATCCTAGTGAAAATCTAACAACCTGTATTATTTTTCCTAATCTTTTTATGATAACAATTATTATTCGTGGAGTAAATCTATAGTCACACTCTTAATGATTAATAATTTATTGTGCTTTTTGACAATTTTATTTCTATAAATTTATTGTTCTTATTATTGTTTTTTTTTTATCGGGAATGTTGTTAATATTTGTTAGTGAAGAAGTTGAAGTCATACCTATTTCACCCTTCCTTTTAAACCTTCATCTTATTGTTGTCGGAGTGCCTAATAGTAAACATGTTAGTACCACTCATGTGGGAAATTGTAAAACTTAATATCAACTTAATCTTGACTAATGTACTGCTCATAACTAATTTTACCTATAATCTGATTTCAATATCCAAACTTATTTCTTCTCACAGTCTTAAACTTATTTTCTCAGCAAAATATTTTATAATCCCAGACATAATGAAACAAAATATTATTTATTTAATAGAATCATTTTTTATTTTTTTTTCTAGTAAAAAAGTATTAAGATTGATTAGCCAGAAACACTGAGTGTGTTCTCCCCTTTCTCTCGTTCCAAATCTCCTTTTATCATTTTCCTCTAACATTTTTGCCTTCTCCCTTTTAAAACTACCTTATTATTATGACATTTATTTCCCCATCCCTTCTTCGGCTTATCAATGTCACCTATCATTATTAGCCATAAATTGTCTTAAACCTTACTTCAACTACTAACATTAATCTCATTCAATGTGATTGACCTATTTCCAATTAGGTGGACATATTGGCCATTAGGTTTATCACCACATAGCCCTTAAGCCTTAGCTTTAAGAATTGTGAAACTTGATAGTTCTTCGAACCAAAATCAATTATTGACGCAGTCGACATTGGCCTTATTACCTTAATCGGCATTGGGTCTAACACCAATAGCCCCTTTAGCCTTAGCTTTAGGCTTTTGGAGACCAAAGTTATTGAATTAAACTAAATGTTCCAATTTTCGTGATTCGGTATTTGATTGTTCCTTGCTTAAAATTGACTTCGAACAACTTGAATGTATTTAACCGTGACTTTCTAGGAGAAACACTTGTACGATTCACATCTCATCTTTTTCATTTTTGAACCGCATCTTGAATAATTATAAACTCAAACCTCACTCAAATCACTTTGGTGGATTCTTGAGAGACTTTAGACTCAACCATTTTGTTCGATTTTTTGGAGACCTTAAGCTTAACCATTTTGATCAAATTTTGGAAGACTTTAAGCTAAATCATTTTGCTCGGATTTTTGGGATACTTTAAACTCAATCATTTTATAGGATTTTGGGAGACTTTAAGCTCAGCCATTTTACTCGGATTTTTTTGGAGACTTTAAGATCAACCATTTTTCTCGTATTTTTGGGAGGCTTTAAGCACAACCATTTTTCTCGAATTTTTAGGAGACTTTAAGCTCAACCATTTTGCTCGGATTTTTGGGAGACTTTAAGCTCAACCATTTTGATCAAATTTTGGGAGATTTTAAGCTCAACCATTTTGCTCGAATTTTTTGGAGTCTTTAAGCTCAACCATTTCATTGAATTTTGGGAGTCTTTAAGCCCAACCATTTGATCAAATTTTGGGAGTCTTAAGCTCAACCATTCGATTGGATTTTTGGAGTCTTTAAGTTCAACGATTGATCGGAGTTTGGGAGTCTTTAAGCTTAACCATTTGATCAGATTCTGGGAGTCTTTAAGCTCAACCATTTGATCAAATTTGGGAGACATATGCTCAACCTTTTTTATTTTTTGGGAGATTGGTTGCTTGACCAAATTGGTTAGGAGTCTGGTTGCTTAACCAATATGTAGATCGTCATTTGGGAGACTGGTTGCTTGACGAAATTGGTTTGAAGTCTGGTTGCTCAACCAACAAGTAGATCATCAGTGACTAGAATCAATACTCGTCCACATGTGCATTGCTTTTGATTAATGTTTGAATTTTATTACACGATGGCTATCTGAGTTGATTACATGAAAATATGTGATTACTTCATAGATATGATAGGTTACAATAAAATCCTATGCCTTTTTCACAATAAATATTAAATGGCTGGATATATATTTAATCGATCTCTATAGGGAGAAATAGTTATACAATAATAGCATGACTTATCTTGTGAAAATTAGATAAGAGTGGATCCATTTTTGTAACGATTTACCAGTTACCCTACAAGGGTTTGATCTAGATTACTTGGGTGACATAATAATATAATGCCATATTTATCCGAGCTTTCTGCCTCCTCTTCACAACTTTCTTTGCGATAAATAGAGTTATGTTGCTACAAACCCATCAACGAAATGATGTCATGCGATGCTAAACTTGGCATGTCTTTTATCATTGAGACTTGAACTGAAGCATTTTAGGGTCTATAGTCGGTGGTAGGCATGCTTTTAGGACAACGAGACAGAGCATAAATCAGAGGCACGTGACAATAGAGAGCATGGATGTTTCATCCTACCACCTAATTCTACCTCGTGAAGTCTTTGATCATCTCCGTCAATCGCTTAACTGTTGGAGTACTCGATTATTCCCTCTCGATCATCTTTCAACCTGGTGGTCATTTTATTCTTTATATTTGTGGTACAAGAGAAATTTTACCTATCCCACGGTAGACACCAAAATGTTATAGTAAAAAAGTACTAAGACGGATTAGCCATAAGCATTCAGTGTGTTCTCCCCTTTTTCTCATTTCAAATCCACTTTTAACCTTTTTCCTCTAACCTCTTTGCCTTCCCCCTTTGAAAACTACCTTATTATGACATTTATTTCCTATCCCTTCATCTCCTCAACATCACCTATCCTTATTAGCTATAAATTATCTTAAATCTTGCTCGAAACTACTAACATTAATCCAATCAATGCAATAAACCTACTTCTTATTAGTTGGATAGATCAACCACACTATTCTTTAGCTTTTATATTGTTTGAAAAGAAATTTAGTATAATAAAGGTTTAAATACTATTTTGGTCTCTGTTTTGGTCCATTTTGTTTAATTTAGACCCTTTTTTTGCGCGTTCAATTTGGTCCTTGATTTGCTAAATTATGTTCAATTACATCCTTTTCGTTGACGTTGTTTAAATTTATAACGACAGAGTGTACACGCTGGAACTATTGACATGACGTGACACTGCTCAAATTATGACTAGTTGTGTTTTGTTTAAATAGGTCCCTATTTTAGTTAAATTTGTTCAATTTAGTCCCTATTTTAGTTAAATTTGTTCAATTTAGCCTCATCTTCCATTTAATGATCCTTCACCACTACCACCACCACCACCACCATTGTCGCTACCACCATCACCACCACCAAACTAAAACCACCACCACCACCACCACGTCAAGGTTTTTGGACTGTAATTGCAATCACAACAACCATATTTCTCCATAATTTTCTATAACAAGAATCACAAAGATAACGCACACCTATAGTGGAAAACATCACTTACAAGTGTGGTTATGTTGGTAGTTGCAGAGTGGTTGTGATGATGGTGGCACTAGTAGAGAAATATTTGATAGTGGCAGGTATATCCCGTCAATTTTATTAAACTGACATTATGTTGTTAAAAATAGTAAATTTACATTATATTTATGGCAGTTTAAAACTGACGGTAAATTTGAACTTAATTTGTTCTGTTTAACTTTTTTTTTTCTTCCCGTGCTTAGTTTCCTTCTCATCGCAAGTTGTTTTGCTTCCCTTTCATTTACAATACAATGCTTCCCTTTCATTTACAATACAATGGGAGATCATTTTCTCCGTGTGATTATCATAGAATACCTCATTCTCTTATTTCGGTCGAAGTTTTCTCTTCTCTCTTGAAGTTGTCTTCTGTTTTCTCCATAGTCATCTTCTTCTCCGTGGAAATCCTTTCGTAAGTGTTTTTCCTTTTAATGTTAGTTTTTTTTCTTCTCCCCATTGGTTGTTTTGAGTGTTATAAACCCTAATCTTCACTTCAATTTTGTTAACCGTAACTTCAATGTTTATGTTCTGGTGATAAATCATTTATTGTTAGTACTAATTCATGGTTTCATTTCCTTTTTTTCGTAATCTGTGACTTTCCTTGAATGCAAGTTGGTAGGTGTTTAGTTGGGCCTGTAACGAGAAGAAAGCGTAGAATTAGGTTTGTTTATGGACCTGAATCAATGAATTTCAAACTTCGGTACAAGTTAGTCATGTTTGTATAGCATATTAATCTCCTATTGTTTGACCAAATTTTACATTGGAGGGATCAATACTAATCCAATTATTTTTGCAGTCATCAACATACGGGACAATACTTGATGGAATTGTTCAATTAACTAAAAAGGATGAGTGTGCTTATCAGGAGATGATTGGTCATCTCCCCCTCTATTCAATTCCATCCCCTAAATCGTAAAGTCATTTGATCTAATGATTATGGTTCTGAGCATATCATGAATGTCTAACAATAACATTATAATCTTGATAGCCTTGTTGTGATTATTGTTCCTTTTTTTTATCCTCTCATTTGTCTTGAGAAAGTGTTGATATATATTAAAAAATATGATTTATTGAATTTACTCTACTTTTTCATGTTTTTCTTTTTCTCTTTCTATCTGTTTTCATAATCGTGTAATGACTTTTTATGTTCATTCAAGTTTTAATAGTTTGTGGTGGAGATGGTGGAATACTTAGGGAAGTATCCCGCCACAACTCTGTAGCACATATTGATATATGTGAGATAGATCAGATGGTTATTGGCGTAAGTAAAACCATATTTTGATCATTAATGTAGCTACTTCATATTGAGAAAAAAAATTATGGTCATTATGCAATTTTGGTCTCTCATTCTTGAACTGATTTATTGCTTGCGATGTTGATGTTACAAAAAAACCAACCCTATGGTGGCTGAGATTTTTTCTCTGATGTCCAGGGATGAAGCCAGACATGTTGGGTACGACCACATTTTTGGCCTTTATCTCTTAATTGTCCTTTCATTTTCTATTTGATGTCTTGTTTGTAATTGTGCATGGCCTCATTTTCATTATGGGCAGGTTTTTGAACAAGGGTTTATGTGATTTCAGTTTGGCTCAAGACTTGAGTTTCTTGACCAAAGCTAGAAAATACACGTTTTTCAAGCCTAAATTTATCTTTTATGCTACATACTTGTTAGAGAAAATTGGGTACTGAAGATACATAACCATTTACAGACATCTCAAGGCAGCACAAGAATATAGTAGAGATTACAAGTGAAAGTTGGTATACAGAATCCTACACACCTTAAATGGTAATGTATGTGTCAACGAAACTTGTTATCATATTTGAATGTCTTTTTTTATAAGATTGTGGTCATTATGCTTCTTCACTTGCTTAAAACTTATTTTCAAATTGTCTTGCAGGTTTATGTCACTATTATCTTAATGATTGCCAACATACAACTTTCTATGAAGGCATTGGACTTAACACAAATGAGTTTGACATGCATGTCATCATTGAGGTTAACTTTTGTCTGCATACGTGTTAAGATCACTATTGCTCTTGTTTCACCTTCCAGTACTCTTTGTTACTATGACAATTTCTTTCTATTCAGTCCCAATATGAATTTAGTAACATGGTATGATAAGATGAAAATAATGGAGATAAACCATTGTTTTCCCAACTATTCTTGATGTTGAAAACCCAGAATTCAAGAGGAAGTTGGACAGGATGGTGGAGATAAACCAAAAGATTTTTGCTATTGGTGAGAGTGATGACATACAGTTGGTGAAGGACTTGAAATTTTGGCTGCATATTTAATGCCACCAATTGAATCAGGGTCTATAGATTTGGCCGAGTTTGAACCACATCTTGTGTACTGAAGTTGTGTATAATTTGATTAAATTCGGCACAATATAAATGTAGATTTTCATTAGATGTCAAGACTTGAATTAATAGTGATTTCATTTTTGTTTGTCTTTATTCAGTATGTTATTATCCATATTTAGTATATCTAATGTGCTTCCCAGTTACAGCAGGTGTATCAAGTCAAATAGAATAGAAAGAATGGAAATATGTAAACAATGTGATTGTGCAATAACCTGAAAAAGGGTGTCATTTAAATTTTTCATTTTTTCATGATATCTACATTATAATGCTTGCACATATACCAAAACGCGAACTTTTATTGGAGTACTAGAAGTTTTGGGGTACCAAATGCAGCACCTTCTTCCTTGGTCAAATTATATTCCACTAAAGCTAAGCTTCCACCAATAAATAATTGGCGTTCTCTCTCATAGGTTTGGATTAGACTTGTGTGACCCACCCCTGTTCATCATCTATATATGTTCATCATCTATATGAAAGATAAACATGGGTCACCCATTTTTATTTTACATTTAAAGAATTATATATATTTGGATACCTTTTTTTATTTCTTTCCAGTTAATTTTTAAGTTTTTTATATTTTTTTATTTTAAAAATTCATAATTTTACTGGCGGTTGTAACCGCCGCCAAATATTAAATATAATTTTTTTTAAATTAATTTAGAGCCAGTTGTGACCGTCGCTAAATATTAGAGAAAATTTTTAAATAAATTTAAAGGCGGTTAAAACGGATGCTAAAGACAATAGTGATGGTCATTCCGGCGATTGAATAAACCGACGTTAAAATACTATTGTGGCGCCAAATTCTAAGTCGGTGCATTAACTGATGGTAAAAAAAATAGTGGCGGTTTTAACCGCCACTAAACCATATATTTAACTGACGTTAAAAATTAAAATTTTAGTAGTGTGGTTGTGGGTTTAGTTTGGTGGTTGTAGTGATTTTAGTGTGGTGGTGGTGGTGGTGGTAGAAACAGTGGTGGTGGTGATAGTGGTGAAGAGTCATGAAATGGAAGGTGAGACTAAATTGAAAAAATTTAACTAAAATAGGGACTTATTTGAACAAAACATAATCAGTCATAATGTGAACAGTGCCACGTCATGTTAACATTGTCAGCGTGTACACTCTGTCATTATCAATTTAAACGGTATCAACAAAAAGGACAAAATTGGACATAATTTAGTAAATCAGGACCAAATTGAACGCGCAAAAAAGAAAACCAAACTGAACAAATACAGGGACCAAAATAGTATTTAAACCTGTAATAAATTCTTAAGATTTTTAATAAATTGAAGCTTTGTTTCAAATTCAGGATGTGCTCACTAACACAAAAAAGCCTTATAACGTCACCCCAATAACGTCTGCCTAAAAAAAGCCCAACGTTAAAAATGATTGGTGGCATTTTTGTAAAAAATGGGACTTTTTTAACGTTTGCCCGCTCCAGGTTAAACGTCACTTAACTTCCGTTTAAAAAAACTCCGACGTCATTTAAAAAAAGGACGTCAGACCCCCTCACGCTAGACGTCCTTTAACGTCGGACTACCCAACCCCTGACGTCACTTAACGTCGGATCACCACAACACAGACGTTAAGTTTTGTTTATCTCTGTGCAAAACGCAGAAACCTAACGCTGTTCATTGTTTCCGCGAGATTTTTTGTCGGCAACCCCATTTCTGACCTCCTCTAGGTGAGTTTCGAAAGTTTTTCGCCATCAAACTTGTTGGGATTTGACTATGGGTTGATTTTACGCGTTTTGAACCGATTATTTTACGTTTTCATCCCCATTTGTAGCGTTTTGAGATTCGTCCCACTTGCTCTTCGTTCCCATTTGGCCAACAGTGTGCGGAGACCCTAGACTCCCTCTCAAAGTTCGTCTTTCAATTAGAAGAGGTTAGTTTTTCATTGTATGTATATAATTGTTCGTTGTATGTATATAATTGCTTGTATTTTTTATAATTGTCATTATAGTTTTAGTCTTAGACTTTTTTTTTTGTTAATTTTTTTGGCCTGTTTCTTTTTTTATTTAAAATTTTATAATAATATTTGTAAAATTACTAAATAAAATTATATTTATTATTAGATATATGCATGTTTAAATAATTCTAATTACATTTTATTTTTTAATATTATTTTTGCAGTGTTATTTTATATATGTAGATTTATTATACTAATAGTATACAGTGAGCGAAACTTAGTTCATGTTTGAGATTTAGTACAAATGATTAAATTTTTAATCGTTTGTATTAAATCTTGAATTGTCCAATTAGGCGGTTTGAAAAAATTATTTTTCATAATTTGCTACAATGTGTACATTGAGGTTTATGCATAAATTTCATAAAATTTCGATTGAGGCTAATTTGTGTTGTTCTTTGAATGCATACTTGATTGTGATCATGACCGATCACTTTCATTTCGTGTACTTCAGAGACCAATGCGAAATGATGTCGAAATTTTGTGAAGTTTATGATGTTTGAATTCTTTGTATACGTGTTAGCAAATTATGAAAAATAATTTTTTCGAATGGGTACGGTCTCACCTTGTGAGAGTTAAAAGTTTGAGATTGATTGAGTTTTTTATGAACATAGTATGGATCGAAGCTGGATGAATGAGCGTCGCATCAGTGAATCGTATGAAAAGGGGGTTTTTGAGTTTTTGCAAGATGTTCAAGAACACGCAATCTCAAGTAACGGGACATATTTTTGTCCTTGTGTTCGTTGTCTTAATCAAATACGTCATGACTTGGGAACAATGCGTGATCATCTATTCATCTTTGGTATAATGAGAAGTTATACACTTTGGACTTGGCATGGAGAAGTATTAGACAAGCCTACGACGTCACGAGGAACAAATTATGTAGACGACTGGATGAATGATCATTTAGAAGATATGGTACGTGATGTTGGGGAGGAGAATTTTGGAAAAGTTCATCTATATGATTTTCTAAGTCCGATTCAAAGGAAGAATTGTACCCAGGATGCACTAACTTTACGTGACTGTCAGCAACTTTGAAATTATTCAGTTTAAAAGTAAGGCATGGATGGATGGATACAAGTTTCACAGAATTGTGTTGGAATTGTTAAAGGAGATGCTTCCAGAAAATAACACGTTACCTATCTGTAATTACGAGGTGAAGAAATTTTTATGTACAATGGGTTTGGAATATCAAAAGATACATGCATGCCCAAATGGTTGTGTTTTATACAAAGACGAGTTTGCTTCACTGAAGACATGTCCAACATGTCGTTTATCGCGGTTTAAAAAGAAAATTGATGAAAATAGTGGCGATGAAGACAAAGATGGTCCACCTGCTAAGGTGATGTGGTACCTTTCTATAATACCTAGATTCAAACGACTATTTTCCATTAAAGAAGATGTAAAAAACCTAAAATGGCACGTTGATGGAAGAAAGTATGATAATCTTCTTCAATACCTAGCTAATTCTCCACAATGGAAGAAGATTGATGAAACATTTCCAGAATTTGGTGCAGAGCCAAGAAACTTAAGACTTGGACTTGCTACAGATGGTATGAATCCTTATGGGAACTTAAGTAGCAAACATAGTGTTGGTATCGTGCAGCGGAATATTTAATCTTTGGTCAAAAACAAAGAGGAGGGTGAATTGGATTTTTATAAGTCTTAACAGGTTTTAATTTTTTTTTCAAAATTTAGATGATTAACTTAAAATCACAGTTACTTTGAATGCAAGTGCAGATAAATAAAGAGTTTAAAGGGAGGAAGATGCACACTGATATTTATACTGGTTCAGATCAAAAGACCCTACGTCCAGTTGTTAATATCTTAAACAAAGAGATTAACTCAATCACTATAATAAACAGAATACAACAGATTATATAAGAGTAAGGATTAGAAAACACCTCTCTTGAACAACCACAAGAGATGAATAAAACTCCCCCTGAATCACACAGAGAATGACCAGCTTTCCTAGCAACAGCACAACACTCAATCTTCTAAGAACTCACTTAGAAAAAGTTATCACTCACTCACACTAGGTTTTTCAAAGCTTTCTTTAAGAATCTCATAGAGCAACACTTTGCGGTCATAGCACAAGAACTCTGAATCTTAAAAAGGTAGTTTGAAGTTTGGAAATTGAGTTCTATTTAAAGAGATTTTCGCAGGCTGAGTTAGAAATGAAGAGTTTAGCTGAAACTGCCAAGGAAAATTGATTACCATTTAAGATAATCGATTATTCCAGTGATTTTTGAAAACAAAGTTTTGCAGTGTTAATCGATTACCCAAAATGGTAATCGATTATTTCAAGTCGTTTTTCAAGAGCCAAGTTATAACTACCAGTGATAATCGATTACCATTCGTGGTAATCGATTATCTTAAGTGGGTTTTGAAAAATAGAATTTTTTGAGTTGGTAATCGATTATTATAAGTTGGTAATCAATTACCATACTGATTTTTGCGAAAAAATGAGTTTCTCTCAGAGGAGTTGCGAGCTGGCTGTTGTTCTAACAATTTTGCACCTAACTAGAAAAAGCACCTAACTAGAAAAAGTTTAAGTCTATTACAATAAGAATCTTTAAACATGAACTATATTGTCTTCAATATCTTCAAGTGTTTTCTTCAGCATCTTTATCATCATCAAAATCTTTTAATCAATCTTTGTCAACAATCTCCCCCTTTTTTATGATGATCAAATATATGTTTAAAGTTTCTGAACTTCCTGCGATTAAACAACTTATGGGAAAGAAACAGTGAGACAATGTAACGTCCTAGTCGAAAATTACTTATTAAAACAAATAAGAATATAAATAATTTAACAACCTCATTTATTTATCACTGATTCCCAAAACGCGGGAAAATCTAAATTTAGTAATTCAACGCGCCATTACAAAATAATGAAAATGGGTCGCATCGTTCATATCATAAACAAAATGTCTAAAACTTTTACAATTTATTCCATACTGCAACATAGTACGAGAAATAAAATCCCAGAGAATATCCCCACTCCGTCTCAAGCATCCGTCTGCTCACCTGCATCGACATCTGCTCCAATGTAACAAGTTACATGATCATCATCAAACACACACAGATAAGGTGAGCTAATTATATATATATATATATATATATATATATATATATATATATGAAAGGATTTTCACCTCGTAAAAAAAAATTCTTATTTTGTCATTTTTAAATTATGAATTTTTAAAATAAAAAAATAACTTTTGGACGATGTAACGTAAAAGTTTAAAATAATTTTTAAGTTATAAAAATTTATAAACAGAAAGTAATTTTGAGAAATTGAAAAATATTAACAAAAATTAAGTTTTAAATTACACAATTTAAAATTAGAAAATTATTTTCTTAAAATAACTTTTAAATCATATACTCTAAAAATCATTTTTTGTTTTATAATGTTTTTATGTGAATACATGAAAAACAAATATGGAGGTACAAAAAGAGACTGTAATTTATAGAGTGTTTTAGCGTGATGGGCTTCTACCCTCTTCGCTCTAGGCAAATTCTTAATTTCCTTTTGCACCCCATTTTATTTTAAATGTCTAGTTTGCTCACCTTATTTTATAACCATCTGCAACCTTCATGAACCTCCATGTTAGAAAAAATAATTGTCACATTCGATTGTAATACTTTTCAAATACTTTTGTCACATTCAAATTACCTTAAGTTGAAGGTTATAAAAAAAGAAAATATGTAATGATTGAGTTATCAATAAGCACATTCGAAAATTGCACAATGTAATTTAGATTCTATTATTTAAATTGTTGAAGAACAACATTAAAAAATAATTTAATTATGAACTATACAATTCAAAAAACTTATTTGAAATTTCGGGATGTGAAATATTTTTTTGAATTACACCAGTAAATAGTAAAAATTGTTAATTTTTTTAATTTTGAATTGTATCATCGAAAAGGTCTTTTCAAATTTAAAAAAAAAATCCATAATTTTTTTTTTTTAGATTAGTTGATCGGTAATTTTTGGTCTATACTAAACACATTATATTTTCGAGAAACCAAAAGAAAAGAAGAAGAAGCAAAAACACACAAATAGAACGAAACTCCAATTATTTGGACTTTTCTCAGAAACAAGAGTATTTGGTCTGTCAACAAAAATAATGTTCTAAAAAGTTGTCTGACAAAAAAGTTTGTCGTGTGTTTGTTAGATGAGAATACATTATTGTTTGGCAATGAAAAATAATGTGAATGTGAAAATAAAACATTTTCATCTTTAAAGGTAGAAATTAAATTGTATGGTGATAATCAGATTCAAAATGCCATGTTTAATAGATATTACATAGAAAAATTAAAGAACAATAAGATATATATTTTATAAATTTTCTTAGAAAGCTTTTTTTGTTTTTTTGAAAGATGTTTTAGTTTAGAATGAAACTATGGCAATAACAATAGATTAGAACTGGGCTTTACAATTTTTTAAAGCTCTTCAAAAAAAATCTTTCAGAAAATCAGGCAAACTAAACATGTATAGCATATTTTTCTTTTATGCATACTTCTAAATATACTTTTAATTATTTAATGAACTTTAGATGAGATCTAACGATTATCATTCCTTGATTATTGCGTTATAACTCATTCCTTAATTTATGAAATACTATCACTTCCGAAAAAAAAAAACATTTTATTTAAGCATTAAGTACGTAATGAATGAACTTACTTTAAGGAATTAATAACTTATTCATACTAATTTAGGGTGTATTTGATTAACTTTCTGAAAAAAAAAAAAAACCTTTGAGTCTACTGTATACAACAAAATAATTTTATTTTTAGGTTAAATATCTTTTAAGTTCCTAAATTTTAACTTAAAATTAAAATTTGTCTTTATCTTAAACTTTGATATAATTTAGTTTTCAAACTTTAAAAATGAATTGATAATAGTTTTCCTAACCCAAATGTATTACATTTTTTAATGTGTCCAATATTTTAGGTTGGCGATTGAATTGTTTACATTATTTAACAACACGTTATAACTCAAATGTCAACCTGAAATGTCGTTTAACACAAAAAAACAAATGAACACCATTAGGTTAAATATAATATATCCATTTATTTTCAAAGTTTGGAGATATTGGGCTTTATAAGTCTTTTAGGCTTTCTTTGTTTGTTTAAGGCTCATTTTCCTCTTTTTTTCATTTTCTATTGCTGCCTTTATATGGGTTTGCGTGTAAAGTGTTAGAATACAAGACTTGTGTATTCTCTTATATGATCCAATAATACTTTCATTTCTTTTGTTGTAACAGGGGATATCAAGGTTTAAAACATAGACGAATTCAAATTTTGTGTCTAAGGTTAGGGACTACAAACATATATAACCTTTTACGTTTTTTTTAAAAGATTTCATATAAAGTGAAAGCTATAAATCATTTAATTGCAATGAAAAAGAAAGGACTTAATTAAGTTTGAAGTTGGTGATAAATTTTTGGGTGTTTTTAGGGATTGTAATGTGGAGCAAGATCATATAGGTCGGTTCGCTATCTTACAAGAAAAATAGTGGGACGAGTTGATTATTTTAGTCTGTTGACTCACTTAGGTTTGTTTTGCACAACTCGCAACTTGCGTGGAGGCAATAACAGGGTGAAGTGAGTTGACCTACATAACTCTGAAAGATATTTTTACCATATTTTAATTTGTAAGCCATGTATAACTCTTTTTTATTTTTGTTTTGTTATTCTTTAACTCCATGTTTGAATCCATGTACTAGTTCTCTTGACTAAATTTAACATTGATTAATTGCTATAGTTTTTTTGTAGCTTAGACAATTTTTTTTTATATTTTTCTTTTATAAAAGATATAACTTTAACATATTTATTTTATGTGAATCTTAATCTTATGTGTACTTAGTTTATGTCAATTTTATTGTCAATGATAAACTCATAGGATATACAATATTAAAATAAGATAATTGTTATAACATTGTATAATTTTTTTTAAAGATTTTCTTTGGACATGCCAAATGCATGGTGGATCAACCCACATTACTAAGTGTTTCTGATTGATTGTTAGTTAAATTTTCTTGAAATATTGAATATTCAAGATTTTTATATTTTTTAATTGAATATATGTCGTTTTGTGTTAGTTGGATGGTGTGAATAGTATCTAGTCTCACCTTTGTGTTTAACATAAAAGGTCGTGGTTCATATAATAAGAAAAATGACTTTTATTACTTTAATTCAAAACGAATTGGATAAGGAATTACTTCTACATATCCTCTATAACAACTAAGAGATTATCTTTGTCAAAGTTATTTATAAGACCTTATTATATAACATACTTATATATTGAAACGTGAAACTTCTAAACGACATTAATACCGATTTAACAAAAGGAGCCGAGTCTCATTTGCAGATAGAGAAATTCAATCGAGTTCTTAAAAGATTGATAGAATCATGATTCAAAATATAAATGTTTGAAAGAGTCAAAAATTAATTTAAACTAAAAAAAAATCTTTTCTAAAGAAGAAGTATCCCAAACTAATACATTTTTTTCTTAAATTATGCACTTTAAAAGACTTTAGCAAAAGCACAGTAACCTCTAAAATATTTTTTCTTAAAAAGTAAAATTTAAATTTAATTATTTAAAAAAAACATTTTTCTTAAAAAATTATTGCCATTATTTGTTTGCATTTCTTGTATAAAAGTAAAACAAAACAAAAACTGAAGAATTAGGGGAAGAAGGGATAGGGGTGGTGGCACTGTGTTACAGATATCATATCATATCGTATATTCTTTCTGTTTTGCTCTTTCATCTTTGGATTAGGGTTCTACGCTTGCAATTTCCTTCACCCACACTCTTCTGCAATTTCAATTCATTTCCCCACCGAAACTGCATCGTCGTTTTTCGATAGGTACCGTTTTTCTTATCGCGTTTCTCCAAATTTCGCTTTATCCACAACCTTCTCTCAATATCTTTTCTGTAAAGTTAGTTTACATTCATTTCTCAAATTTCAAATGTAAAACTGTTATACTTTTGTGCAATTTGGCTTCTATTTTTTGTTTTTTATCTTTTTCTTATATATATCTTTAACTCCATTGTTAAATAGGTCCTGTTTGTTAAGTGGATTGGATAAAGAATAAAAGTGGAGAATGGCCTTCGTAGCACATCAGCCTCAGGTATTTGGATTATGAGTTTATTTATATCCTCACAATACTGTATTGTGTTTGCAATTTACTTTCAGTTTTATTTTCCTTTTTTACTATCTAGTTTTATGCTTGTTAGTCAAATTAGTGGTTATGAAATGAAAAAATGTCAAACGATGTGATTTATTGTCGTCGATGCTTGTGTCCAAGGGATATATGTACTTTCTAGCTTTTCACTGTTGAAAAACGCTTATTTAGTTTTGGTGGATGCAATTTCTGGTGGCAAGGTATAACTTTCGTATCCAATTAATAATTGGAGCGCATGGTTTCACCGTTTAGTTTTGAAATGTCCTGGGGTCTGAAGATCGGAAGATCAATGTGTTTTTGAAATTTGAGATTACATATCTCTTTTTCTCATTTAAAAAAGTTTAATAAGTCTTGTTATAGGGTGGTGTCAGCAAATTTTCATGTTCACATTTCAAATGGTTGGGTATATGGATTATGAACTTTATTGATGATTTGCTTTCTTTTTGTAGGGTTTGTACGTAACATCTTCCTCGAGGCATTTGCCATGGAGCAAAAGGCTGAAGTTGAAGGAGTGTTTAACAAAGCATCACATGAATGGAAGAACTGACTGGCATTGCCTAGTAAAGCGGAATATTTGTCTAAGGTAGAAATTAAATAGGGTCTTTGTTGTCTGGGTCACTTTAAGAAGTTTAGAACTAGTGTAAGAGGTGGCTGTTTGATAAAGAGTTAATTAGCATAATCAAACGTCCATTTCACTCTGAGGTGACTTCCTTGAAATAAGATTAAAAAATAATACAAGTCTTGTCTACCAATTATATTTACATTACACTAGGGCAATTTTTTTTCATCTTTAACAATTTTCTTCTGCTAGTAGAATTAGGGCAAAGAAAATGATTTCCGGAGGAGAAAAACCAATCTGTACTTTTAAACATTACTTACACAATTTGTTTGATGCATTTATTATGCTCTTCTCTCTGTTTCTAGTACCAATATTGTATATGTATTCATATTTATTGATTTCAATATTTCAATTAATCTTTGAATATGCATACCCTTGTTGTTCCACACTCAAACATGTCCTGTAACTGAATGTGCATGACCTCGTTGTTCTGCTTCTCATGGAAGGGTTTATTGTTTCCAGCGTAGGACCTCCTTGCTTTTGTCTAAGTAAGCTCAAACCTTTGAAGATTTCTGCCTTCAGAGGCAGCACCCGAAATGATGATTCCGGAACCAGGGCTAGTAGATTGAAGGCACCCAAGACATCTGTTAGACTAGGAGAGAGTGAGGAAGCTCACAATGTTCCACTATCTTATGCATCTGAAACAAATAATAGCCTTCCAACATCATCCTCTATTCATAAGCTTTTCAATAAATGGCTGAAAATGTTGCGCACGCAGCCAGCAAGTCAAGAAGTGGAAAAGATTTTTGAACAACCCACATCAGCTGGGGATTTACCAAAAACTCTTCAAGGGACTCAAATTAAGGAAAGAGGTGAAGTTTTGAAGGTAGCATGGTCCCATTTTCTGGCCCTGGATGTGACAATAAAGATTCCTTTGTTGATATTGTAAGTACGATGGTCTTTAACTCTCTACAAGTTATGCAGTCTTTGTGAAAGGAGGACTTGTTTGGCTTTTTTGTTGTATCATATGCAAGTTTTGTTCTGTCATCTTCAAGTTAATTTTCAGTTTGTCACATTTTGTTCAACGTTACTGCTTTGTCAACATACTATTAGGTTCTGCATCATTCTTCGACTTTCTTCCCTTTTAGACAATGTTCACAGCATTTGATGGCACAACAATGCTTCTGTCTTCTAACCTTATCTTTTATCTGCAGCGTTCCTCTCTACCTGGCTGTTAATGTAAAATATGGTGCTGAAGTTTCCAAGGAGTTAACTCCTTTATGGATTTTGGGGCCACTAATTGTGGCTATGCAAGTCATGATAATACGTTGGCTTTGTGCACTCTACGCCTTCAGCTTCAAACAGACTGTGAAATTATTCAAGAATTCTCCCACTTACTGCATTTCTGCCTATAGCTACATTTTTCGCGGCAAGCTCAAAGAGGATATCTCAACTAATGTTTTGCAGCCTATATTGAGCGCAAAAAATAGAGACTACAGACAACTAACAAGAAAAAAGTTGAAAGAATTGCAGGAATGGGTACTGGAGATGTATCTTGATTATGTGGAATCAATATGGCCCTATTATTGTCGAACAATCAGATTTCTGAAGAGGGCTAATCTTATTTAGGTTTGAATTTGAACATTGAAAATATTCTTAGGGGTAGTCTCCTGGAATGCTAAAAGAGTGGTGAAGGAGAGAATACTCCGTAGCGTTGACTTTTTTTTGAATGAGATTGGCCAATCCCGTTTTCTGTTGGGGTTTTGGTATTTTGAGCCTAGTTAATGGTCTTGAGGAAGTTAAGTTCCTATTCATGTTATATTGAAAACGTTACATTATTGTTAGATTAGGTTGTAATTGTTTATTTTTGTTGAATCACTTCTCGTGTTTCGAGGTTTTAAGCGATATTGATTCTGTTCTGCAGCTGGTCATTTGGTAGTTTACCAAAAACCCGTCTTTTCCGTTGTATCATCAACCGTAGTGTTGTTGAACACAGGAAACTAGTATTAACGTTTTTCTGGCTGAATTGATGATTGTTTAGGCTTCTTTGCCCCACTGGTTGTAACATTTGTCAGCCAGGATCTGGAGAATACGTCGGTTGTAGAATGACCCCGCGTGATGAAAGCAGAGGTAAAGTTTCTGTCAGAAGATCATTAGTTAGTCTGTTCAGAAATTAGTTACATATTAGTCTATTAATAAACTCATTAAATAGGACTTTTGGTATTCAATTTATCGTTTAAGCAGTATGATGTCACCTGAGATTTTTTTCCTATTTGGTTCTTAACTCATTATATTGCCAACAATATTCTTGGTCTGCTTAATCTGGTGTATCTACCTTGGTTCTTCTTGTATGGACTCGTTTGCAGATTTTGCAAAGCCTCCACGACAGTTTGTGTTTTAGTATTCGTGAAACAACTATGATTTTGTTGTACACCGTCTCCACCCGAAAGGCTTCTTATTTTATTACAATTACTTTCCTCAGTTTCCACTCGTTAAATTTTGATAGAAGCAATATTTAGACAAACAAAATGAGACATTTTTTTCATTAATGCAAACTGATGCTAGGATGCATCGAAAAAAAAAAAAAAAAAAAAAAAAAAGAGCATCATGGAGCAAAGTACCAATTATATTGCATTATAGAAAAACTATTTTTTGACATTTTCTTTGACAAACTTGACAAAGTTTCAAAGTTTCTACGAATAAAATTAAAATAGATTAATTTTTTATTTTTTAATTAAAATGAAGTAATAATAAAATAGTATGTTTTTTTTACCTAAATAGATAGTTTATCAAAATTTATAAAAAACCACTTTGTTAACCTATATTTTCCTATATTATATATTATGGACTTTCAATGTACCAGACTACGAACTAGTTAAGGCAAACTAGAAAATGGTTATGAAATGGAGAATTAGATGGTGACAATTATTCACTTAGCGGGCTGAAACATCATAGAAATAATGACCCCTTAACACATAGTTGTAACCCCAGAGCAGATCATGATCGAAAAATCTCAGGCAAGGAAATTGATGGTTGAGGCCATGAACATCTTCAGTCATAAGTTCCACAATTTCTAAGTGCATTGAATTGCATTAAGATTTCTATGATGACATGCATTGATACTTCTCAAGGCATATTAATTCAGTTCTTCTTCACCACATGCTTCCCATTGGGGATGCTAGCTTGGGAATCTGCTGGTGGTGTTGATCCATTGCTGGATTGATCTTCAAAACCTACTACAGGATCTGCATATGACCTGTAACAAGTCAAGCTAGACAAAAATGAACGAGCAGGAATTAGTAACGGGAATATTAAAGGTCTATTATGCACTACTTTTATACGGGGCTGAGCCAATTTTCTTGCATTGAACTTTATTATTTTGTACAAAGAGGCTAACAATATTGATAGAGGAATTCTTTACTTGTATTCTTCTCTTTATTTTTTTCTAACATGGAACGCGCGAGACGCATAACACATGCTTACCCGCTTGAATTTATCATTTCATCCTTTACTCTTAGTTGCACATCAAATACGTTTCCTGCAAAAAAAATATATTTACTATTAATTGACACTAGATTGTTTTTGTGGAAGTTAAAACTTATATTTCAACATAAAAATTAAATATCAAACTCATAATACAACGTTCACAAGAAACTAAGAATGAAGTCCTCAAATTTACTTCTAACCTGCTTTCAGATGCAAATGATCATGACGTTATGGTAAACACTGCCAGACACAATAGTCTGGAACCCACAATAAAAGCGAGTCTGGTCCATGTTGAGCACCCGTTAGATACACCCGACCAACCTCTCTCTAGTTCATGTTTCAGTAGGTGAAAAAACATAAATTTGTTATTAGTTGGGTGTATTTGGAGATAATAACTAAGTATTTGAAAAGCCTTTAAGAAAGCCCTGGGCGAAGTTGGCACATTAATGGCCGTTAGCATTGTACATTCAAAGGGAGATGAAGGAAATGGGACATTGAGTTCCTTGAAGAAAAACTCATATACAAAGATAAAGTCTTCACCATTCGGCGATGACTTCATGAAACTCTGATAGGTATCAAAAAATACAGAAAAGTAATGAAAGGAAATCCCTAGTATTATTTCTTGAACCAAAAAACAAAGTAACTACGACAACGTCGGTCCTATTGCCAAATCCCAACCCAAAATTCATTTTCTCCCCACCCAAAACCAGCCTCCTCAAAAGATCATGTACTACTACCCTTACACTCCCTATTCTCTCTCCAAAACTCCGTACATTATCTCCTCCTGCCACACAGACAATTCTGTTATTAGGAAAATCAGTGTGCGTGTGCCTGTGGTCCCCAAGAAATGGGTTTCCACTTCTTCCTCTCAAACATTTTGAATCTTCCTAATATGCCCTACCAATTCTTTGTTCGTTTCAACACCTTCCCCTTTAAAATTCACCTTGTCCTCAAGGTGAAGTTCAGGAAATGCTTCCATCATGTTACTCAGTGATTCCTATGAATTCTCACAATTTGGCATGTTCTTCCACTTCACTAAGACTTCCAAAGATTGGTCACTATCTCCTCTCACCGCTAAAACATCTTCGGGTTGAACTTGTAACTCAAATTCTTCAATCACGTAATGAGGTAATTGAGGATAACAACTTCAGCAGTCACGATGAGCCTCAATAGAAACACATGAAAAACTGGATGCACCTAGCTATCCTCAGGCATTTTCAATCTAAAGCCACTTCTGCAACCTTCTCAATAATTTCATAAGGACCACGTTATATAGGGCTAAGTTTTTGGTTAATTCTCTTAGCCAATTTCTTCAACTTGTATTGTTGAATCTTCAAGTATACCACATCTCCAACCTTATACTCCACTTCTCTTCTATGTTTTGTCAACTTGTTGTCTCATAAGATTATGGGCATGTACTAGGTGGTCTCTCATAATCTCTAGCACTTCATTTTTGTCTTGTATCACCACAGCTACTTCGTTCATAGGAGTTGCTGAAACATCTCCTCTAATCATGGGAGGAGGATCTCTTCCATACAATGCCTTGAAAGGTGTTATCTTAGTGGCATCATGATAGTTGGTATTATACCAATATTCAACCCAACTATGCCATTTATGCCAGTGGGTTTAGTGCATGTCATCCATCTCAAATAAGTCTCCAAGCATCAGTTAACTATTTCAGTTTGCCCATTTGTCTGCGGATGATACACAAAACTGAACTTCAACCTAGTCCCAGCTAACTTAAACAATTTTGTCCAGAAAGAACTCATAAAGACCCTATCTTTATCGGAAACAATGGATTCTGAAAATTCATGAAGTTTTACCAATTCCTTCAAAAATAAATCAGCAACATCTTTGGCATTATAAGGATGTGCCAAAGCAATAAAGTGAGCATATTTTGTAAGTCTATCAACCACAACCAATATTGTATCCGTTCCTCCTGCATTTGCTAGACCCCAATGAAATCCATAGAAAGGTCAGTTCAAATCTGTTTGGGAATAGGTAAGGGTTGCAACAGTCTTACTAGACTCAATGTTTAATACTTCTTTTTCTGACACACATCACATTTCTACTCATACTCTTGAATGTTCTTCCTCATTGCTTCCCAAAAGAACAAGCTAGTAATCCTTTTGTAAGTTCAGAAATATCCCGAGTGCCCTCCCACCGTAGTATCATGAAATTCCTTCAAAATTGAGTTGATTTTTTGAGTCTTTGGGAATAGCCAACTTGTCCTGATAGTATAACCTCCCATTGCTCAACTTAAACCCTTGATTGTCACCACTTTATATGATTTGTGGTTGGTTCAAAACCATCGAGTCCACCACTCGAAAAATCTAACGGTGCAAAAATAATTATTTTCAAATGAATAGGAAAGAATTGAAGACGCTTTTTAGGGGAGATACTCGATAGCTTTGTGGTAAGTCATGTTAAATGCAATTTAATGAGGGGCTAGTGAAAAGACAGGTCCATGTGACGTTTCTGTTTAATCAATGCATAGGTGTGTAGGCTAAAGAATGCAAAACGTTGGCTAATTGTGAAGATTTCTACAAGGATTGGGAAAATATTTTTCATAAGGGTCATGAATTAATATTCTCTTGGGGGCATTTTGTCGAGGATATTGATGTAAAAAAAATCAAAGGAAACAAAAGAATCGAAGGAAAGATCAATAAATATATGATCATATAAAATATCGAGAAAGGTTTAGTGGAGGAGTCAGGGGATGATCGAGGAAGAGGAAAACTCAAAATATATCGAAAAAGGCACTCATAAGACAAAATCGAAGGAGAAGTTACATGAAGATCGAAGGAGACACTGAGTAAAAGTAATTGCTTCAAGGATGGGCTTAGTAGGCATAACTGATGCAACGTGAGCAGTTTTAGACGGTTTATCTTATTATTATGCAATTTTGTTTTTGTTTTTATTTTGGCTTAACTGTCAAAATGGGTAGGGAAATATAAATAGGTTATTTGTGTTTATAATGGTGTGACAAATTGTATTTACAACACAAACACTCTAAAACCACCGCGAACAAGATAGTGGCAACTCCAGTGATGATGATTGTAGCAATTTGGGTCACTGCTTTAGTTGATTTCTTTTACCCGTTCTTGTTTTTATGTAATTTATTTTCTTGCATTTTACGTTTCTAGCATTTACTTTTCTAGTTCATTTATTTCCTCGCCAATTTACGTTTCTAGTGTTTTCAAGCACATACTACTTGAATTCGCCTTCATCTTCAACATTTTCATTTACGTTATTGAAAGAAAGTTCAGATTTCAAGTATTAAAATTTCAAGATTATCTAAGGCTTTCTAGAAGTCTGCTTATTGGAAAGAAATGCAAGAGTTCTTAATTAACATTCACATAAGAGGACAATTCAACTTAGATTTTAAAAAAAATTGTTTGCTAATCCTATTACAATAATCCACATCGAGTATATTTGGTTCATTAAAATTACTTGAACAAGCATCAAACCAAATTCTCGAGAAACAACAACATAGTGGATGAAATTGGAGACGAACATGTTGTCCAATTTGTTACAAATGGAGCTTCTAACCTTGTGACAAGGAGAATGTTAATGGAAAAGAGAGCCAAATTATTTTGGTTCCCTTGTGTAGCTCATTGTCTTGATCTAGTTCTTGATGATATTGAAGAGCTTCCAATATTTTAAATATATTGGCAATGCAAAGAAAATCACTACTTACATATATAGGTTCACATGGATTCTTAATTTGTGTAGAAAGCACTCTAATGGAAATGCATTAGCAAAACAAGCCGTCACATGTTTTGCTAATTCTTATCTTACATTAAATTGTATTAAGCAACAAAAGAATACTCTTGGATCTGTTGTAGATCTCACATCTACTAGTTATAGCGGCAAATTAGAATATATAAGTGAGGGCAATACTCACTTTACAAGCCGGTTTGTACTGATGAGTTAAACTTAAACTCACTTCTTAATATGGTATAAGATCCTATCCTAGTGAGGTTTATTAGATCTATTGTGTCCTCCCTATGGGACCGCTATCGAACCACTCACAAATATCTAATCTCATGCACTATAGTTTAGTATGTATAATCAACAACCATAGTATTTAGTAATTGTTTAGTAGCAAAAACAACAACACTTATTTTTTGAATGGCCATAATGCAAAATTTGTTTGGTATCATATATCTATGGTTATAGGAATCTTATCTTATGCAACAACCACAATATTTTTTCGAAGGTTGTGTTACTGAAATTGTGTAGTAAATAGAAAGAATCAACCACTCTTTTTGACTGAGGTTATTTTGTTATTAATTGTATCTTTGCATTTTACATATCTTTTAAATTTAAATATATGTTACATTTTTTAATGTTTATGAATCTTATGATTCATAGTACAAACCGACTCACAATTTAAAATATAAGTTCTTTGATACATAATTTGTATCTCGAATCAACTACCATGCTAATAATATTCTCTCTAGCACAACCCAATTGTTTGGTTAGAAGTTATAGAAAGGTAGAGAATAGGACTCCTTATATAAGGGGGAACTATAAAAAATTGTGATATTTAATATATGTTAACTAATACTTAGAGTGTGTTGCTAGCACTCTGAAACTAAAATATTAACTTTTGAATTTTCTTTTATTTCAAAATATTATTATTAGTTAAATTGAGATCATAGAATATAATGGAATGTTCACATGATTTTCTTATATAAATCTCTCTTTAATAAGTGCTACTTATTTCATTTAGTAATACATATTCTTTCTTCATTAAACCACTATTATCTTTCAGAGTTTTGTATACATATTGCTTAACGATAGCTTCAAAATGTTGATTGATCTCTTTCCACTGACAATAAACACACCCTCTTCCGAATGAACTTGATTTGAAGCTCACGTATATTTTTTTGATATTCATTTGTCCATTTAAAATTGATATCTCCCTCTATTATCATTGTTTGAGTACATCTTATAAATTTACAAATACAAAAATAATAAGTTTTTTGCAATGAAAAAGCAATCAAATGGGCTCTTGTAGGTAAAAAAAAATTCAAGGTAATAAATTAAAGCAATACGCACAAACAGCACCAAAAAATGTTCAAAAAGGTACGCAGTATGGGCTCTTCACACAAAAAATCAAAGGAAAATGTAATAATAGTAGCGGAGAAAGCAAACATGTTATAATGCATAGTAAGTTATCTGCAGATTCCTTCTTAAATAGCTAATGTTTTGCATACCTCCATAAAGGTTTTTGTTAGAGAAATATTTTCCCACCAATCGATGAGCGTAATCATTGTCATATTTTCTGAATCTCTCAATGCACTGTGGACTGTCCAAGTGACTGTAAATTGAAGAATATGATAAATTATTTCAGGTTGGACAAATTACTTGCAGCTAATAACACTTTTCAATCCACCGATTTTAGATTTGTGTCAATTAGAATACAAGACCCAAACTTTACAGCATTCTAAACTGGATTTTCTTGTCAAAAAACAGAATGAAATAAAGGGGAAAATCTGATAATAACAGAGGTGTGTCAGGGAAATATCACTCACTTGGAATGTGGACGTGATGTGCATATTGGAGGAAACTAATGACTATGTAAGGGGAAAATTGATGACTGTGTAACTGACGATGAAATTATGACTAAAGAGACCAGATGTGCAGTTTAATTTATTTACAAACATCCATGAAAATTTTCAGTCAGCACCATGAGATACTGATATGGCTCTGATCTTCCTAAACCACTATGGTGAGAAGGAATTTGGATAGACAACATACACAAAACAAGAAGATATTAAAAGAGAAGTAAACTCTTAAGCCTTCCCTAGCTTCCCAACCCATACACAATGGAAAAGGACAGAATCAGCAATTATATTATTATGCAAAATCAACTGAGAGAACATTACAATAAATTTTATTGTGGCGACCTCACATATGCCAAAAGATGTCACTAAATTATGACCACAATATAGAAGGTGACACAGCTAGGTAGTAATTTGAACAAACAGAGAGATTTATGCTTTCAACTAAAATTGCATATTGCTATGACAAGAAAGTAATGGGTTCAAAGGAGATTCTCATTCAGAGCAAAATATATTAAATATACAGAAGACTCTGCTTTAGAATGCAGATAACAAAGTAATTTCAACACAAAAAACAACATTGCAGTCCGTCATCAATATCTCAAAAATGGCTTGAAATAGTTCTACTATTGATCACATTTATTTCCAAATGCGAGATAAATTCAAACATCTTGCTGCCACTTAAGCTTGAAACTTGGTACTTCTTCTATTTGACATAGTCGACAAGCGATGTTTTATCTGAGCAACATTTACTCACATTGCAGGTGTTTTAGTCTAGCAGGAAGCACCTATGGTCACAGCCATTGCATTAGAAATTTAAGTGGGGGCTAGACTCATATCTAAAGGGTGAGGAAACACCTCATGAGAGAATAAAAAAAGCCCAGCTACAGAAGGTGAGCAAGTCAAGACCGCTAAACTACTTGACCAAAAAGAAATTCTATCTCAACAAGAAAAAAGCCTAGATACAGAAGGTATGCAATATTGTCCTAAATTCCTGTTAACATTTTCTATGACCATTTCATCTGCATGATTTCAATCTCCATCCCTTGTTATTATCTTTTTTTCCTCATCCATCTGTCTTTATCTTTCCTATAAATATTAACTTTAAGTTCAAACACAGAAATGAGTCACAAGACCTAAAGATACAGACCCATCCACAAAAAACATAGACTGTGATCAGAGCCCGCTCATAATCATCAATGACATTGCCATGGCAAGAAAATAATAGCAACTATTACCGCTTGAAATTTACAAAAACGTTAAACTAGCAAGCCAATCACTTCAAGATCTCAAGAAATTCCAAAAAAAAAATAAAAAAAAGATAACTCTATACACAGAACATAAGCACCGGATGGGAGGACTTACTCAAGCCCATCGGTGAAGTTAGGTTTTTTATCGTCGACGTCACAATTCCCATTGTTCGTAGCAGCTTCCACCTTAGAAGAGAAAAGCGTGGGAATAATCAGCATAGAGGCGCGTGTGCATGCGTGAAGTTGAGGAGCGTGAATTGACTCACCTTGCCGGTGGGAGAGGTGTTGCCGGAACCGGAGGCGGAGCGCGGAGGAGGAGAGGGTGGAGGCACGGTCGCCATTTTACTTTCTCTTCCTCGGAACTCAGTTCTTTTGCATTTGTAAATTGCTATGATTGAGCTTCTGTTTCACTCCGTATCATACAACATCACAAATATACTTTTTTGTCTTTATCTTTAACAAAGTTATTATCACAAATTCCAAAAAATTAACTATGATGAGCATATTTGATACGGCGATTCGTCTTACCTTAAAATATACAGGATACAACACATTTTTATTACTATAATTTGTTTTAAATCATACCACAAATGTAAATTTTATTAATAAATATTATCTAAATTAAATATGCTAAATTTATTAAACTCAATATATGAATTTAAAAAATAAACTATAATTTTAAATAATACAAATAAAAATTGTAAATCATAATTTATTGTTTACTGTCTAAAAATAAAAATGGTGTCAATTTCATCTTCTCCTTGAGTATCATTTGTAAATAAGGCAACTTCCATATCTAGTTCATCAAGAGATAATGTTGTCACTCTGAGATTTTCATCGTCATCGAAGCCATCCCATGTATCTCCGCAAATGTCCCACATCTTACTACTCCCTTGATTGTACTCTTCATTCTTCCTAGCCAAAAGTCACAAATTATTATGCACATAAACCAAGTCTTCTGCTCTTTTAGGATCCAACTTATTTCTTTTTAATAAGTGAATAAATGAATATGTACTCCAATTTCTTTCACAACAAAATGATGAGCAAGGTTGCACAAGAAGTTTCTATGCTAGCTTTTGAAGGAGAGAGGCAGAAGAACCATGCATCATCCACCAAGATTGAAGGAGAGTGGGACTACCTGTATCACAAGCTCTAAGCATGTTATATATAGGCTGAGTGAAAGCCAAAATATACATAATTTTGTCCCACCATACATCATTCAAAACAAATTCTTTAATAGCTTGGGCTTTGCCTATATCATTTGCTCTATAAGAACTCCATTCTTCGCTAATGACCATGGATTACAATGAAGGTTTCAAATATTTAAACCTTTTCATCATCACTATAGCAGATGCAAAGCGTGTATTTGCAACAGTAAGTAACTTCAAATGTGAGAAATGATTGAAAATTGCCAATCTTGTGGAGTGATTCATGATAAAATTCCTAATAAAAGAAACATCATCGATAATTTTTATAATCCAACTACACTCACCATAAACAACATCATTCCCTTCAACATTCTTTGTTGCACATATGTTCTTCAAAGCAAGATTCAATGTATGCACAACACAAGGTGTCCAAAAAAGTTTAGGAAATAAACCTTTAATGATCATTCTAGCAGCTTTGCATACAGGAGCATTATCTGTAATAATTTGCACAACATTTTCTTCCCCTACTTCGTTAATAACATCGACCATCTTGTCCGCTATGTACTACTTATTCTTTATTTCATCAGAAGCATCAACCACTTTTAAAAGAATAGGAGCCCCCTCACTCGTGGCCATAAAATTAATTAAAGGCCTCCTTTGGGAATCCGTCCATCCATCATAGACTATGCTAACCCCTTTTTTGTTCCAAGTTGATTTAATTGGGTTGAGTAACCTCTCAACGTGGGCTCTCTCTTGTTGTAATAAGGTTGTCCTTAATGCATTGTATCCAGGAGGAACAAAACCACTAATATTATGATTTGTAGCAAACAAATATGAATTGACGTAATATGGGTTTCTTGTGAGGTTAAAAGGCAATCCCGAAGAATAAAACATTCTAGCTATGAGAGCATTTATATTGTCTCTATCCTCCATGTTGAATGCCCTCTCTAAGGGACCATTATTCCTTCTTTTTAATGAACTATTTTCATGTCTATTTTCAGTGGGCAAGGGAACATGCTTAGGTTTTACTCTATTTTCTGCCAATTCAACAACTGATTTCAATTCAACCAAATATTCTTCATTGACCTTTGAGCACACACTAATTCCAGACCCATGATTTTTCAATAAATGAGCTTTTACTCATGAATAAGAACTTTTAAAAGTTTTTTTACAAAAATTGCAAGCCTATCTATTGTTCCCTCTCCTTCCGCTCCTTTGTCTAATAAAGTGACATATGCCCATAAAGGTGCATAATCAACTTGTTGAACATCTTTTGAAATAAAATTAGAGCTAGAAGAATTTGGTAATGGTGTTGACATTTTTTCTACTCGCCTAACCATAAATAAAATATTACATTTGCTTTAGAAGTAAATAAATCAATACAAAGCAAACAATAGTGAAAAAAACAATCTTTAAAAGAAGAAAGAATACTTTAAAAAGAAAAATACCTTAGAAAGTCGATCAAAGAACTTATAAAATGCAATCCGTCAAATACCTCCAAAATAACAAGAATAAAATAATTGAAATCCACTTCAAATAACTTTCCTTCGTACTCTTTTAATAACATAAAACATATATAAATATATAAATTGTTATTATTCATTTGTCTATTATCTAAAGAAAATAAGAAAATATAAACTTAAAACAAAATAGTTATGTTGAAAGGGGGAGCTACTTCAACTCATATGAAGATGGTTTTGATGATGTCCAAGGCTACACTTCATATGCATTACTAGTTTAGAATTAGTCATGTTTTAGTTAGGCTGTGCATTAGGCTGTTTGTATGAAATTATCATATGTAAATCAAGCCTGTATTAAGTTGTAATTAACCATCACACTTTTGCTTGTGCAATCATGAATGTATTAGCTGTTTAACTAATGGATTAGCTGTGAGTGCTGCACTAAGGCAGTGAAAATACACTCACGATAATCGATTAGGTAAATTCCTAATCCATTAATGATAGCAGAAAACTTAGTATAAAATCTGTTTTCTGAAATCTGTTTCAGTTAGAGAGAAAATTTACATATCACTGAAATTCATTATGAGAAACAACCCTGTGAGAGACACAAAGTTCTTGAGCATTCTGGAAGATCATTCAAGTGAAGATTCAAGGAGATTGATGGTTGATTCTACCTTGATGGGTCTAGCTTGAATCAAGGAGCAAATTGACAAATATGCACAACTATAGGTGTATTCGTTTCTTGTTTATTTTGATTGTATCTCTGATTACAGTTGCTTCATTGTGTGAAGTGTAGGCCTAGGTGCAATTGCGTGGATGCATTGCTCCTAGGGGGAGTTCTTGATTGGTAGATCAAGTTCTTGGGTTTTAGG
>Ga0214543_1002276_pt1 | contig 37710 bp, 22 predicted proteins | sample CNSS2metaG_FD_160094 | JGI IMG/M metagenome (GOLD analysis project Ga0214543, IMG submission 160094) | Root nodule microbial communities from cowpea collected in UCLA plant growth center, Los Angeles, California, USA - CNSS2 | ecosystem: Host-associated > Plants > Roots > Nodule | place: USA...
TCCAAGATTTGATGACAGCCATGGTGCGCCTGGTGCTTTGGACAACTCAAATAAATCTTCCAAAATTGATCTTGCATTTCAGGGCATGAATGTGGCAGAAACAAATAAGGATTTGGGGCAATCAGGACACAATTTCCTTGAGAAATTCAAGCTTGCTTTTGATGATAAAGCAGTTAATCAGTCAGAGGCTGCTGCAAACAAGCAATCTGAAGAAGCAAAGTGGTCAGATTCCAATCCAAATGCTCAAGAGCCTGTGCCACAAGATGCTGATGAGATATTCAAGAAGATGAAGGAGACTGTGCTTTTGGGGTGCAGAGACGCGGTAAAAAAAGACATCCAGTTACTCTTCATTTTTACCATGGGTAAACATAGGAATAAAATTAGTTTTGGGGTACTGAAGATATTATTGGAGGTGTAGGGAGAAGCCCCCCAGACTCAAAATGTCAATCTTCTCTGCGGTTTACTAGGGTTTCATCTGTCCCGCTTTGTAACCATTAGACTTAACGACCTTTTACTACTTGTACCCTTATATTATTTTTTATTTATTTTTGGAATGGGCTTATTTATTTTAACCCTTTGTTTCAATTTTCATACTTTCATCTACATTAATATTTGACTCCCCATATTTTTTAAATAAACTAATATTTTTATTTATATCAAAATTGTAACTAAAAAAGTCTTTAAAATAATTAATTATCATGTTAACTTTAGAACTTGCTTCATAATTAAAATATGCTGAAAATAATTAATTTTCTGGTTGAATCTTGGTTTCACTTGATAATTTAAATTTTTATATATAAATTTTTAAATTTTTAAAATTAAGTATTGTAATTGTTTGATAATTAAAAATTACAAACCTAATTAAAAAAACTGTCTTATAATCAAAGGGAGTTAATATTTTCTTCACACGTAATCATAACAAGATTTTAGATTGAATCCAATTTTCACGTACTATTTTCATTTTAAATTTTTTAATGATTTTCTTTTGATAAATTATGGTGTCGAATCTTTTATATTTTATTATAGAATTTTATTTGTTGTCTCCTCCAATTTTGGCTGTGACAATACAAAAATTTAATTATATAAGCAACAGTGTGTAATGCGATAAGCAACCGTGTTAAGGTTTGATGAATTAGCCATTAAATTAAATTGATAGCGTGATAAAAACTTCACAAAATTATTTCAGTTATTAAAGGAAATACTTCAAAAATATAATACAGTACCAGATCGAAATTATGAGGTAAATAAAATATTTTGTCCAATAGACATTAAATACAAAACAATCATTGATGTTATAATGATTATATTTTATAAAGAAATAAAAAATAGTTTACAAAATTAAGAACTTGTATCTAATTTATCATGTTATAAGGTAAAAAATTGATGATATGAGAATACCGATGAGGAAATAAATTAACTCAAGTGTGATTTGTTCCAACCATATATATATATATATATATATATATATATATATATATATATATATATATTCAATTTATTTATTTTCTTTATTTTATGATCTTTTAAATTATTTCAAGTTCCATTTGTTTTATATAATTTTCAAACCTTTTACTCTCTCGTCATTTATCTGTTTAAATGATGATTTTAGAATTTGATCTTAAACTTAAAACTCTTAAATAATATTCCAAATGCAAATAAAAGAGTATAAAAGTAAAGAAATATATATAGAAAAGACTAAATTTATTAAGGTTTAATAAAATACGCACAGGGGTATCATTTGCAACAACAGGAAGAATCAGCTCCTTTTCGCACACAGAAACCCTCCACAAACCCCTTTCTTAAACAATCATAATAGCAATCTGGAAAGCAATTCTTGATGCAGACAACTCCTTTTGCTACGCCGCCGCTTCCTGCTACTGTTCCTGTTCCTGCGTTCAGACCACCGTAACATTATCAATTTCACCATAAATTTCATAACAATCTATTCATTTATATCTGCTTTCATTTTAGAAAAACAAAAAAAGAAAAATAAAGAACCGAGAAAATGAAATTAATTTGTTTTTTCCAGTTACCTGCTGTGAGAACTAGAGCAACGAACAAAACACCGAAGAGAAAAGGATGACAACAGAAGCGAGAAGCCATTTCAACACAATTTTATTTCTCAGTTTGATTTTTTATTTTTATTTTTTGCTGGTGAGATGAAAGTTTCATATTCCACTCACTATATATATAAGCTCTTGAGGATTATCATGCACTACCCCTTATACCATATTGGACATAAATTCAAAAATATATTTTTTTTGTCAAAAAACACCATCAAAATATTTAATAAATGGCGGTAAAATTCATTGAAAGTTTAAAATTCAATTTTTAAATTCATTTTGTTTTTATTAAACAAGTTATATATTCTCAGTTTAAAGGGTTTTATTAATTTATTTTCATTACTAATTAATAATTTCATTATTTCATTATTTCATTATTCTACACATCTCAAAAGATATTTTTAATTTTGTAAACACCTTTTTCTATATAAAAAAGGGATTTTCTATTTTGGTGTTTGTTTTCTAATTGTACATTTCAAATAATTTTTTTAATTAAACTGATTATTTTATCAATATTATTTTTACGTAACTGTTTGTCTAAATTCAACTGTTTTTTATTTAATTTTTTTTAATTAAAACATATTTACAAAATAAATAAAAATTACTTATAATATAACATTAAAAAAATTATTTATATTTAATTTTATTATTTTTTATTATGTATGTTCCCTAGTATTAAATTAAAAATTACTTAAGAATACTAATGTGTAAAAATATTATTGGTTTTTATCAATCAAACAAATTTAAATTAATAAATTAAATGGTTTAGTTAAGTTTTTTTTTTAAATAAATTATATTTTGAAAATATTATGAAAAATATCTAAACACTTATTTAAATAAAGACATTTCAAAATAAAAGTATTATTTTTTTTATATTAATATCTGATAATTTAGAAAGGATTCCTAATTTCTAAACTTTTGTAAAATATGATCAAATTGTAACATCCCATTTAATTAATAATCCTAATTAAAAGAAATGTCACACAGAATAATACGATATGCAAGGTCCTGGAGTATAAATACTACTCCTTACAATTATCCCAGAAGAAACCAAGAAAGGATTAAGGCACACCCACGATGCTAGTTATAAAGTGAAGTAAGAGATTGACAGTAATTCAAACAGAACTCAAGACAAGATAATACAAGGGCCATAGTCCTGAAATAAAACTCAGACAAGCAGAAACCATCCCAGAGGCTAAGCAGTGGAATCACCATTTCCCTGTTGACCACAAATAGTTCTCGCATCTGCTCACATCAATAAATTGATGATCATCGCAAGAGAGAAAACTATACACACAGAACATACAACAAGTAAAAAGGGTAAGCTAGAGTAGAAAAATGGTTTATCATATAGTTACATACAATTTCATAGTTCAAGATGCATGTGTCAACCAATCATGTTATGACTTGCATACAATACACTAAGACTCAGACACGACTCATCCGGATACATATAATTAGTCAGAATTCAGCAGATGCTTGCACTTATGGTGATCTTTACTGCTCTACCGAGCTAATTGTTCCAGTGTCTCATCCCCCCACACAAGGTTAGCCCTTAATGGGTTCCAGGCCTCCTGCTACTCTCACCACTCGAGTCAGTATGCTCTATGTGAGACTAACAAACTCTTTAGAGTGTCAGGATGCAATCCTTACCTTGAATCCTTACTAAATTATATAAATGGTGCACCACCATGAACTCCCACTAACAGGGATCATAGAATTATGTCCCGACCAACTAAGGCACCACCATGAGATTTCACCTAGAGATTCATGGGATTTTGCCCTAACCAATGAGGCACCACCACGAAACTATCATGGAATTACGCCCTAACCACATACAAATCATGTTTCACCAACAAAGTAAATACTTATCATGCATACCAATCTCATGCTAACCTTTATAACCAACCTTCGTTCATATTCCATGCCCAAACCCTACCAACTCATCAATTTTAATCCATGAACCAACCAATATATGCAACATCACTCAAAACATACTTTAACCTACTAATCCAACCCAAACAAGTGGTATACATCCAAGAACAGAGGGAAAGCATAACAAAAAACTCTCTCGCCTAGCTTCTCACTCAGGCAGAAAGGTCTCGCTCAAGCGAGCTTCTTTCACCTAGGCGAGAGCTCGACAAATAGGAACAATGGCCTTTTGCACTTTCTCACTTAGGCGAGACCTCCTCGCCTAAGCGAGACATTCCCTCGCTCAAAACGAAGATTGGTCGCCTGAGCGACAACTCGCACAAAAGACCTAGGCGAGTGTAACATCCCGTCATGATATTACTGATTTATAAATAAATAAAAGAAATAAATTAAAACCACGTGTATTTAATAATACCTCATTTTCCCAAAACGCGGGAAAATTTAAAAACTTTATTAAACCATCGAATAAAGTCTATGAATACCAAAACCATAATGTTATAAAATTACCCATCAGGATTTACAACTATTTTCAAAGGCAATAAAGAAAACATAAGCATTTTCCCAAGTCTAACCCCTCTCCGCGGCTAAGCGTCACCTGAGCCACCTGCATCAACAGAATCTGCTCCCGTGTACCGCGTACACGATCATCGCCACACACACGCAGATAGGGTGAGCTTAACAATTAAATCACATATATAAAGTTACAGAAACATAAACATATAAACACAAGAGATCGTACATAACATAAACATCTCATATTGCCCTATTCTTTAATTCCTACCATCTGACCCCCAATCAGATTATTCGTGTTCTACAACGTCTAAGGATTACTTCAAGGTGACTTACTGCCATACCTATCGGCCACAACCGATAGAGCACGTGCGGGAAAACATGCTACGGATCATACACCGTAACGCCAGGTAGAGTTCCCGTATACGAACATAGTCTGTATCGTCCTAAGACTACCAAACTCGTCAGCCAACAACTGAGGAGGGCAATCTCTCTAGACCCATCCGTACTGGCCACAACAAGCACACTCACACCGGCAACACTCGCCAACCCAAGCCACAACTCAAGGGTTCCTCGTGTTCATCCGCCATCTCGAGCCACAACTCAAGAGATGCTATTCCGAGCCACAACTCAAGGAATACCACGTGCTTAACCCCTATCCCGAGCCACCACTCATGGGATACATTCCAAGCCACAACTCAACAATCTCACCCTTAAAGCATCACTAGACACACTGTAGATCACAAGTTCATAATCAAAACCCAAAGCTGCAGTAGTATAAATCGCCTGGCGGGGGACACGTGCCGCCAAGCGCTGCCAGCTTCCAGACCGCCTGGCGGGGGACACGTGCCGCCAGGCGCCAAGCGCCCCATGAATCACAAAGTCTGCAACTACTGCCTGGCGGGACCGTTCCCACCGCCAGGCGGATGCTGTTCCAGAGACCACGATTTTTCGTCGCCATCGCCTAGCGGCACCCCCTTGCCGCCAGGCACCTCCTGCACCAGAACCCCATTGTAGCCTCTCTACTGCCTGGCGGACCTAACTCTGTCGCCAGGCGCCGTATCAGTACTTATGCAGTACTGGTTTTGGTCAAATACTCTTCGCATCTTGCCCTCGCACCCATCTTCAATCCATTATACTCCTAGCTCAGTGCATGGTACTGTTTACTTAGATGAACATTTACCACTCTCCCTCTCTACTACAACTCTCCATAAAATAATTACACGCCAAGGAACTCACCAATGGTTGGGTGTCATTCTTATTTTCCCCAAATCCATATTGACACGCATGTTATTAAGGCTCTGACAGTACTAGAATATCCCGTGATCTAACGTACTTCCCAAACTTCTAATTACCATTCTCTCTCGACCAATTTATACACCCACAAGTTCGCTTATAAAGTAAGAAGGAAAAATATCGTTACCGTAGTGGAATCTCTATACTCTATCCCCTCACAGATAAACTAGAAATTGATTTACTAAGGGACCAAACGCCAATTATCCTAAAACTCACTCCTAGACCAGAACAACCACTAGTATCCACGTCACTGTACTGGCGCCTGGCGGCTAGTCCCGTGCCGCCAGGCGGTGCATCAGACTTCTGGTAAAATTTCCAGAATTCCCACACCTGCGCAGTCCCACTCTCCCCTGCTTTTCATTCCAGATTAATCTCCATCATTTCTCGCGCAACCTCCCTTATGTATTATGTTCCTCGCAGCCTACACCCACATCCATTAAAATTATTCAAAGCATTCCAATCACTGACCACTCTCATGACATCAAACCCCAATTGTTCAACCCTAAACACTTGGTCACTGTTCCATTGAATTTCCATGTCAATTACACTCGAAATCAAAACATTTCTACACTAGATCCACTCATAAGACCCACCCCTTGATTTCCCTCCGAACAATTCACGCCAAACGCTCAGGAAAAACTTAAAACGAGTATCCAACCCGCGCCGCCTGGCGGTCACAACCAATCCCGCCAGGCGATTCATCCAGAAACACCCAGAATAGCCCAGACTTTGAGTTGCCTGGCGGTACAGGGATTCACCGCCAGGCGCTGCACCTAGAAACACAGCAAAATGCACAGAAATGGATGAGCCGCCTGGCAGCTATGTATAGCCCGCCAGGCGGTTTCTGGAAAATTTCCAGAATTCAACAAAAACTCAGAATGAACACAGTGCATGCATAACTTAAATATTATTTTCACACAATTCACACCAAAACAACAATATAATCGCAGTAAACTCCCCTGACCTGGTTCTCCTTTTAAGCTTTAACCCTTGAAACTTTGGATAGTTCTCCTTCGCACACTAGCCCTCCTTGGTTCCTCTCTTTTCAGCCTCTCAATCTCTCCCAATCCTCACCAAATTCCAGAATTTTCGTGCTCTCTCTGTAAGTCAAATTTGCAGATTGCCAAACCCTTCTCTCTACCTCCCTATAGCCTTTTAAAGGTGCCCTAAAAACTAAGCCAATGTTTTAAAAAGAAAATTACTTATTGAATGGAGTTTATTATCATTTACCAAACCATTATGGCTCCTTTCCAGCCACCTCTCAGCTGCCATACCACTAGGGTTTCTTCCCAACCCTTTCATATTCAACCCAAATCCAAAACACCAAAAAAATAAAGCTGCCATACCACTAGGGTTTCTTCCCAACCCTTTCATATTCAACCCAAATCCAAAACACCAAAAAAATAAAGCTTAATGTGAGTTCTCCAAGACTTGAACTCACAACCCTACAATTCCCCGAATCAATATCAAGCCATCATGCCAATTTATATTTCATGCAAACAATCATAATTCAATTGTCATACTATTTCACCACATGATTATCACATATTAAAATAACAACGAACAACACAAAAGGCATACATAGGACTCGAACCCAAGTCCTCTCGCACAATCAAAGTGCTCTCAACCACATGAGCTAGCACTTTTCCACGTCATACCAACCATAATTAAATGTCATAATTATTTCTCCTCCCATATTTATTAATTAATTATTTATTTAATTAATTAAATTCTACGGGTCTTACAGCGAGCCTCTCTCAATCTTGCCTAAGCGAGACACGCTCGCTTGGGCGAGAAAATCAGTGCTCACCATTGTTCCCTCGTGCAACAACCAACATTCAAGAACCCCAACGACATTTAATAACATTACAAGCTATCACAACGACACCCAAGCATTTTAAACACAGAAACCAAGTTACAACAAGCATATATGACTTTAAAACGTGAAACCTTATCCCTTACCTGGAAAGGGGTTGGCAAGGGACTTCGACACCAGACTCAATGAACCCAGTAGCTTCAAGAGCGGACTCGAGAGGTGAAGGGAGTACGAAGTTGGACTAGCTTGAATGGGACGGAGGGACAAACCCTAATAGAGGTTCTATGGAGAGAAAAAGGGAGAGTTAGAGCACTGATTTTTTAAAGTGAGCTGCAAATGAGGGACCTTGGCTGCTTTAGGGGCCTTGGCACCCTATGGGTCAGCCTTTAGGCCCAACAGTGTGGCAGCCCTTAAACATTAGGACACTAAATAAAAGTGGGCCTTACACAAATTATTAAAAAGATGAAATATAGATGAAATAATTTAGAGAGAAGACATATACCAAATTGTAAAAAGTAGAGGGAGAAAGAAAGGAAACAGAAGGTGAGTGAGTGTTAGGTTCAAGGATAACGTGAATGTTAGCTTCTTTAATTTCATTTCTCTTCTGGACTAGTGAAGGGTGTAACTCTAAAGAAAACACTCACCAATAAAGAATTCTAAGGATCTTTGTATAAGATTTTTTTCTACTTAGGTGTTTTCATCCTTTATAAATCATTTTGACTTTCTTATTTGTATATTGTATTAATTTTGATCGAATCAACACACTCCCATCATTCTAAAATCAATATAAAGATGTTTTATGTAACATCCCAATAGGATATTACTTAAAAAATAAAATAAAATAATATAAAGTAAACAGGTAGGATGTAATACCTCATTTATTAAATAGTCATTTCCAAAAGATACGGGAAATTTAAAACTTTAAAACATTAATAAACCAAAACCATAAAAACTGTAATCCAATTACATGGAAATCAAATAAAAACAATTATATAACAAAAATCCCCTCGTGCGCTGAGCCCCCTCTTCGCCACTAAGTGTCTTCTGGCTCACTTGAAACATCATCTGCTCCAGGATGATAAATTACCCAATCATCGCTACACACAAACAGATAGGGTGAGCTATGCACATAAACATAATTAAATATGAAATTAAATCCCCAATCCATTCATAATTAATCATTTGTTTATTTTCCAAAAACACCCACATTGCCCCACTCATAACCAATATGAGTTCATGCACGTACTCTAACTCTGGGATTTCATGTGCTTCCACGACCCTCCTCGCTCGTGGTCCAACCTACAAGCCTATCCCGCTTGTAGTCCTGCTTCACGGACTCCCTCGCCCGTCATCCGAACTCCTTGCTCGGACCCAGACCGCATACCCGCCTTTCCTACTATGAACTCCCTCGCTCATAGCATTCTCAAGTTGAGTATGAAATGAACTCCCTCGCTCATTCATCCCAACAAGAGTACCTCCGGTGAACTAACTGTTCACGTTCCGCATGCAGTCCACCCATCACGAACTCCTCGTTCGCGACTCATTCCAAGCACATCCCAAAATCCTATAGACTTAGTCCTTCAAGCCCACTCACCACAAACACATTCATATAACTTCCTATAAGTTAGGAAATACCAAGCAACAGTCCAAACAGTGCATAAGAACCTGGCTCCTCGCCATTCTCGCTTAAGCCATGCCTGTTCACCCAAGCTGATTCACTTCGCCTGAGCGAGTGTGAAATAGTGGCCTCACCACAATATCTCGCTTAGGCGAGGTCATCTCTCGCCCAAACTCACAATTCTTTCTCGCCTGAGCTATAATGCAAGCAACACACCAATATTTATCACGATATCTCGCTTAGGCGAGACCTTCTCGCCTGAGCGAGACCCTGGTTCGCTCAAACTCACACAACTCCTTGCCTAGACGGGGTTTCGCACTCAGAACACACAGGTCACATCGCGACCTCGCTTAGGCGAGCCTCTCTCGCCGGAGCGAGACTGCGTTTCGCTCAACCCCAACCTTGGTCGCCTGAGCGAATTTCTCGAGCCTAAACCGTGGATGAACTCCTGCAACTCTCGCCTAGGCGAGAAGAAGTCGCTTGGACGAAACATGCAGAGTTTCGCCTCTGTTCATGCTTTAAAATCGCCAAAACCATACCCAAAAACCAAATCATTCAATACCAAACACTCCATTTGATCAGGCAACCACAAAAACAGGTTTTAAACAAGTTTAAATCACTAAAACGAAAGGTTTGACCATAATTAACCATTACAACTTAAAAAACCTCATACAATCCATAGAATTCACCACAAACTAGGTGCACAATATCAATTCCACCCATTTTCAATCATAGTGCCTATAATACGAATTTAGCATCATGCAGAATCAAATGGGAAATAACACAAACACAGAATCATGACGGAATTCATATGCACATAATGACAGTTCCCCTAACCTGGAGTTTTTAAAATTAAGAAGAAAAGGATGCTTCTTCTTAAGCCTTCTCCCAATTCACCTCTTGTGCACCCAAAACTTGCCACTCCCAATCCAAAGTTCGTTCTCCTTTTAAGCCAAAACAAACCAAATGCAGAAAACCCCTCTTTCTCCCAAATTTTGCATTTCATAGGTCTCCTAATGTTGGTTTAAAGAGGTAAAACGAAAATTGGGCTTTATTATGGGTTTAATGCCTATTCAATGGTAATTACAAGGTGATTTTTCATACCCTCTTCGCTGCCTTCTCTCTACCTTTTCACATTCACTCCAAACTAACTTTGACAAAAATAAAGGTTAATTTTTGTCTATCAAGGTTTGAACCCATGTCCTTCCACTCATAAGGCCAAAGCACCACCACTATGTCAATTCATATTTAGTGATAACTATTATAATTCTATAATCTTATTAACACAACATGATCATGCATAATATTAAAATTTAAATAATCAAACAACATATAAATGGCATACATAGGACTCAAACCCAAGTCCTCACACATAATCAAAGTACTCTCAACCACTTGAGCTAGTACTTTTCCACATCACACCAATCAACATTTAATGCCATAAAGGCTCTTCCTACCCGCATTTATTAATTAATTATTTATTTAATTAATTAATTTTCATGGGTCTTACATTTTACATTTCTTTCCATATAATGCTTCCTAAGAAGTCATCTGTAACATCCCGACAGGATATTACGGATTTAATAATAAATAAAGAAATAATAAGTACTTTCATTTAATAATACCTCATTTCCCAAAACGCGGGAAATTTAAAACTTTTATTAACGTACAATAAAAGCCAAATATAATTCCAAACCATAGTTTATAAAACTGAAATAATAAACAAATGTTTCATAAGAGTTTACATATTATCTCCAAAACATAATAATTAAAAAGACTCCCATGTTATCCCCGCTCCGTGGCTAAGTCTCACCAGCACCACCTGCATCAACATCAGTTGTTCATGTGTACCGCACACACGATCATCGCTAAACACAAGCAAATAGGGTGAGCTTAACAGATTAATCATATAAAAGAGCACACGCATATATATCACATAAATATATGTAGACAACCCATACATCCCATATGAATTCCAACCCATCTAATTCGTTCCACCTGGCCACAATCAGGTTATTCGTGTTCTACTTCTTCTAATGATTACCCCAAGGTGACTTGCTGCCATACCTATCGGCCACAACCGATAGAGCACGTGCGGGAAACCATTGCTACGGATCATACACCGTAATGCCAGGTGGAGTTCCCAAATACGAACATAGTTCGTAACGTCCCAAGACTACCAAACTCGTCAGCTATTCACTGAGGAGGGCAATCTATCTGGACCCATCCATATTGGCCACAACCAGCACACTCTCACCGGTAACACTCGCCAACCCGAGCTCAACTCAAGGGTTCCTCATGTTCATCCGCCATCCCGAGCTCAACTCGAGGGATGCCATTCCGAGCTCAACTCGAGGAATGCTACATGCTTAACACCTATCCCGAGCTCAACTCAAGGGATACGTTTCGAGCTTAACTCAAGGGACCCAACAATCTCACCTTTGAAGCATCACCAAAAGTCCTGTAGATCACACCTGCAACTCCAACAACTAGGACTTACAACAACCAAATCACCTAGCGGGGGACACGTACCGCTAGGCGCTACTAGCTTCCAGACCGCCTGGCGAGGGACACGTACCGCCAGGCGCCAAGCGCCTAACAACCATAAATTCTGCAACCATCGCCCGACGGGACAATCCACACCGCCAGGCGGACGTGCTCCAGGAGGTTACTATTTTCACTACTATCGCCTGGCGAGAACTTCCCCTCCGCCAGGCGCCACCAAGTCCAGAACCCCACTACTTCCTTGCTATCGCCTGACGGGTGTGACCTCACCGCTAGGGGCCACACCAATAATAAACTCTTACTGGTTTTTTGTGACTTTTGTTCAAGTTCCCCACTTTAGTCTTGCGTAATCATGTATACAGATAGCTGAACCCTCTTTAACCCATATATATACACCCTTATAAACTAACCATCCTCAATTACAACTTACAATGTAGAAAGCACTTCACTTCCCTTTTTAGATCACCAATCTAGTTTATCAAATTAGACTTGCTTAGGTGTAACTGTTGCAAGAATTAATGTCACTATAATCTACTACCACTTATGCTCTGTTATTTACCCAAATTAACTATCCTGGTATCCATCAATTTATATATACCTTAACAATTGCACCTAACCATAATTTACACTCTCCTTACAAATTGGCAATTCCAGCTATCCTTATAATCTTACTTGGTTCTAGCCACCCTCTAGAACAACTAATACCACAATGATTTGAACCTCTGATTTCTCACTCACTCTGAAATTTTCACTCTACTATAATAGCATTTTCTTCCCCATCCCAATACTTGAATTCAACCCTAACTCTTACCTATCATCATTCATTCTTCCATCACATTACTCATTTCAACTGCACCAGTAGCATGAACATGGTTCCCTTCGTCCAGTGCTGTCAGCAATACTCGCAACACGTGAAGATTCAACTTTCCAAGTTAGTGCCTGGCAAGCCCCGTGCCGCCAGGCGGTGCAAGCAATTCTGAGCAGATTCCCAGGATTTCCAGCAGCCACAAGATCCTTCCCTCATTCTCCAGTACTTCTCTCTACGTTCCTTAATTGCTTTCACTCTCGAACCAAATAACTGTGGCATAACATTCAAACTTTAACTATCTTTATCTACAATTCGAGTACAACCAACCACCCTTAATATCGATTCATCCAAAAACTCCCAAATTCTAACCCTAAAATCATGTTCGCACTGTTCCATTGCTTTTTGCTCTCAATATTTGTATTTAGACACAATTTAACATCCAATTGTCTCTTTGTCAATTTAAAGCTAACTTCCCCTCGATCAAAAACAACCCAAAATGCACAGATTCACAAAATCGAGCCAAAAAGACTCGCGTCGCCTAGCGAAAATTCATCACCGCCAGGCAGTTCGTCAAAGAAACCTAGAATGGGTTACAAGCTTGCGTTGCCTGGCGGTACAAGGCTTCACCGCCAAGTGCTGCCTCCATAAAGCACAACAAACACGTAAACTGGGTATGAGCAGCTTGGCGGGCTACATAGCAGAATCACAGAACAAATTAACATATAATTATCGTACAACTCATACCGAAGCATCAAATTAACATGGAAAACTCCCCTAACCTTGAAATTCCTTTGCTTAAGGTATGAAGCTTGAATCCTTTCCTTGATTTCCAATAATCCTTCTAAGTTCTTCCACTTCCCAGCCCCTCAACTGATCACTCGCACGCTCTCTACACTCTGATTTTCGTCTCTATTTTCTTAGTACACTCACAACTTGCCAAAACCTTTCTCCTTACCTCACATTGGTCTTTTAAAGGTGCCTTAAAGCTAGGTAATTACAAAAAAACGAATCCAATGTTTAATGGTAAGGTTTATTATCATTCATTGATCCTTTATGATCTGTTTCTCAGCCACCCTTGGCTGCCCATGTATCTAGGGTTTCCCTTAACCCTTCAAATTCAAGCCAAAAACCCAAAATGGCAAAAATAAAGTTTAACTTGAGTTCTCCAAGACTTGAACCCACAACCATGCAAATGCCAAATCAATGCCAAACCATCATGACAATTCATATTTCATGTAAACTAATACAACTCAAGCACTATCCCATAACAAACATAATCAATCATATTATTAAAACAATAATAATTAAATAACACATAAATGGCATACATAGGACTTGAATCCAAGTCCTCTCACATAATTAAGTACCCTCAACCATTTGTGCTAGTACTTTTTCACGTCATACTAATTAAAATTTAATGTCATAAAGGCTTCCACTACCCGCATTTATTAATTAATTAATTAATTAAATTCCACGGGTCTTACATCATCACTATGCTTACTTGGTAACTATTATAACTGATAAAGATATTATATATCTTCTGCTATTATTTATAATGATAGAGATATCATATATTTGATTCTCTTTTATTATTATCAAATATTCTGTTTTATTATGTTTTACTTTTCCCTTTATATGATGCGACATTGTACTCTATATATTGAACAAGGTTCTAATAAATCAGTAAGTAAGCTCTTATTGAGTTGTTTTCATAAAATACCTCTTGTTAATATTTTTCCTTCTCATGACTTATGCATATCTAATATGGTATTAGATTTAAATCGCCTTCCGCATTTTTTCCTTTCTTATTGATTTCCTACCATGGCGAAAAATTTCTTTTTGATTCTTCAACAAGAACGTGAATTTAAGGCTACTTTTTATTCTACTTCTCAAGAGTCTATTGCCAATCTTGCCTTTCACGAGGGACATGGGCAACATTTTCGCGGTGGTTTCTTTGGCAATCGTGGACGGGGACGCTTTGCTCGGTCTGGTGGTCACAATCCCAAGTATTGTGACCATTGCCACCGAACCAATCACACCTCTGGTAACTGTTGGATTAAGCATGGCATGCCTCAAGGCTATCACCAAAACATTAAATTTCATCCTCCTTCTTCCACGCTCTATACTAGTATGGTTGATAACGCCTCATCTCCTGCCGATCTTTGTGCTAGGAAGGATGACAAAGTTGAAGCTCAATTTGGTTTCTCTAGAGAGCAGTATAAAGCTCTTCTCACCTTGATCCAGCCGTTTCAAAATGATTCTTCTCCCACAACTATTATTCATCAATGTAGTACCAAACCCACAAGTTTTGTCTTTCCCTTTTCTTTTTGGATTTTCGATAGTGGTGCTACTGACCATATTTTTCCTTTTAAATCTTTATTTCAAAATCTCAAACCTATTTCTCCTATTTCTATATAGTTACCCAACAAAAACTCTGTCATTGCTAAATTCTTGGGTACAATTACCCAACCAAAACTCCTTCATAACACCCTTTTTGTTCCTGAATTTTCTGTTCAACTCATTTCTATTCCTAAATTGCTTAATTCTACTAATTATTTTATGGTTTTCTCCCAAAATACTTGTCTTATTGTGCAGCTTTATACCTTCCAGATGATTGGAACAACTAGGAAACATCTAGGCCTGTTTTATCTCTTAGATAGTTCTCAAGACATACGTAACTTGAGTATATCTGACACAAATATTTCCTTACCACATTCTGCTCTCATTAATAATGCTAATCCATGTAACTTGTGGCATATGAAACTTGGTCATCCATCTGATAACATTTTAAAGCTTCTCGCTTTTGATCATTCTGATATTTTTTTCTCCTTCTACTATTGCTTGTGATGCTTGTGCTTTTGCCAAACAAAAACGTCTGAAATATTCTTCAAGCACTAGTAAATCTCTTCAATTTTTTGAACTTATCCATGTTGATATTTGGCCCCCAATTTCTATCTCTACCATTGATGGATACAAGTATTTTTTTAACTATAGTTGATGACTATATGTTTACTTGGATTCTTTTTCTTAAAAATAAAATTGAAGTCACAAAATCAATTTTCTTGCAAGCTTAAGAAAATACGTTATGATAATGGCAAAAAGTTTCTTCTTAATGATTTCTATAATAGTAAGGGTATTTTTCATGAAACTTCTTGTGTCGCAACTCCTCAACAAAATGGGATTGTTGAGAGGAAGCATCAACATCTTCTCAATGTGTTTTGTTTTTCAAGCAAAAATACCAAACATTTTCTGGTCTTATTCTATTAAATTGGTTGTTCATCTCATTAATAGGTTACCCATTCCTTTTCTCAATAATCGATCTCCATATGAATTAGTTTATTCTATTAAACCTGATTTTTCTAATCTAAAAGTTTTTTGTTGTTTGGCTTATGCCAGTTCCACCATTACTAGAAGAACTAAATTAGATTTCCGAAGCTTAAAAATGTGTTTTTCTTGGTTATAAATCTGGAACAAAAGGATATGTTTTGTATGATCTTCACTCCAAGTCTATTTTTGTGACTAAGAATGTTATCTTTCATGAAAATATTTTTCTTAAATCATTCTCTTTGCCATCTGATAACTCTATTGCTTCCATTGATGATTCTTATTCTTGTGATATTAGCATGTATGATTTTCCACTTTACCTGTTTCACATGCCACTGATCTTACTACGGAACCTATTCCTATTCTTGTTTCTGATAATGTTGAAGCTACTGCTCCTAATCTTAGAACTTCTCATAGAGTGAAAAACAAGCCTTGATACTTAGATCAATATTATTGTGGTGTTGCTTCCACTTCATGCTCTACTTTTTTCCACACCTTATCCAATGCATTTATTTGTTTCTTATGATAATTGTTCTCCTGACCATACTGCCTTTTGTCATAATATTTTTGCCCAAGCTGAACCTTTCTCCTTCAAAGAAGTTGCTCAACATGATTTTTGAAAATAGGCTATAGAGGCTGAGTTATATGCTCTTGACAAAAACCAGACTTGGACTTTAGTTCCTCCTCCTTCTAGCATCAAGCCAATTGGTTGTCGTTGGGTTTACAAACTCAAACATAAACCAGATGGCACAGTTGACAAGTTTAAAGCTCAATTGGTGGTTAAGGGTTTTACTCAAACTGAGAGGCTTAATTATTTTGAAATCTTATCCCCTGTTGTCAAAATTACTATTGTACGCATCCTTTTAACATTGGCCACTACTAATGATTGGTTTATTCATCAGTTAGATGTTGACAATGCTTTCCTCCATGGAGATTTACATGAAGAGATCTATATGAAGCCTCCACCTGGTCTTTCTCTTCCTCAGCCAAATCTTGTTTGTAAGCTTAACAAGTCTTTATATAGTTTAAAACAAGCCAATCGTAATTGGAATCAAAAATTAACTTCAAAGCTACTTCTTCTTGGCTACACACAAAGCTCTGCTGACCACTCTCTATTTGTGAAGAAATATGCCTATGATATTACTGTTTTATTGGTTTATGTCGATGATATGGTTCTCACTGGTAATAACATTGCTGAAATTAATGTTGTAAAAGCTCATCTTCATTCTAGATTTCATTTTAGAGATCTTGGCCCTCTCAAATATTTTTTGGGCCTAGAAGTTACTCGTTCTCTTGATGGATTAATTTTGAATCAAAAAAAAAATATTGTTTAGACCTCCTTTCAGAGGCAAGGATGCTTGGATGTAAACCCTATTTGATCTTTCTATCAAACTTCATGTTGACGAGGGAGCTCTTCTACCAGATCCTTCTTCCTTTCGGCGTTTGATTGAATAATTACTTTACTTGACTAACACCAGGTCTGATATTAGTTTTGTTGTCCAACAACTTAGCCAATTTGTTTCTTCTCCACGTGAACCACATATGCAGCAGGCGTTACGGATCATTCGATACTTAAAACATGCTCCTAGTTATGGCATTTTGTATAAATCCAACACCTCTCTTAAAATTCAGACGTTTTCAGATTCTAATTGGGCAACATGTGCCACTACTCGACGCTCTGTTTTTGGATATTGTATTTTCTTAGGCACCTCTTTGGTTGCTTGGAAGTCTAAGAAACAAACCACTGTTTCGCGATCTTCTTCTGAGGCTGAGTCTCGCGCGTTGGCATCCCTGGCATGTGAACTACAATGGATTCAATACCTTCTTCAAAATTTGTATTTTTCCGTTTCCACTTCTTACACTGCCTTTTGTGACAACAATTCCGCTATTCACATTGCCAAGAATCCCACTTTTCATGAGAGAACCAAGCATATAGAAATTGATTGTCATATTATTCGACAAAAGCTTGTTGTTGGCCTTATTCACCTTCTCCATGTTCCTTCTACACGTCAACTTGCTTATATGTTTACCAAGTTATTACATCCTTCTACTTTCCAAGTTGCTACTTCCAAGTTGGGACTTTATAATCTTCATGCCCACCTTTAGAGGGGGTGATAAAGATATTATATATCTTCTGCTATTATTTATAATGATAGAGATATCATATATTTTATTCTCTTTTATTATTATCAAATATTCTGTTTTATTAGGTTTTACTTTTCCCTTTATATGATGGGACATTGTACTCTATATATTGAACAAAGTTCTAATAAATCAATAAGCAAGCTCTTATTGAGTTGTTTTCATCAAATACCTCTTGTTAATATTTTCCTTCTCATGGCGTATACATATCTAATAATAATAAAAAAATTCTATGAGAGATAAGATCTCATCTACTGCTCAAATGATCCAACACATAAATTTTGAGTAAATCCTCTAAAAATTGAATAATTTTCTCTAATTTTCTATCAACCTACAAATGATATGTTTCACTGACTCAAAATTTAGTCCCCAAGGCTTTTTGAAGAGCTTACAAAAAGAAGAAATGAAACAAAATCCTTATTTGATACTGTGTTGGAGGGTACACCATGTAATTTGACTCTTCATTTATGAGTATGTGCTAACTTTGTAGAAATCCTCAATTTTATACATAGAAAGGGTGCAATCTTGGTTAGTATAATCATTATTATCTATACTAAGTGTTTGACAAAATCCACAAAAATATTATTCTACTTTAACATTGGTATTTTTAACTGTGTTTGCATCCCTCCAAGTCGCTGATGTTCAACCTTTGATTTTTTTACAAGTTAAACACACAATGAGCTTTAGTTCATCATTGTTTGGCACACATATTTTTGTTTCTAAACATTAACATATCATCCACACCTATAAAAAAGTCTTTGCCTTTAATAAATCAAAAATATTTTAAAATTCAAATCCACAAGTTAGTTGTTTTACTCTGATTTTTTTTTCTAGAAACACATTAGTTATAATAAGTATATTACAACTAATGTGGTATGAAGATACACAAACTTCCAAAAACATTCACTCAAGCTCTAACTCTCTAATCTTAAGTGCTACCACTTGTATCTCTTTATGACTTTAAGTATCTATAACATTTCTTTTCCGAGGATGATATCTCAACTAAAAGTCATAATCTTTCAAAATTTCATCCATATTCTATGAAAGAAATTATGCATTTCTCGATAGTTGGTGTACTATTATCTAGATTGCATTATATCCTCTCACTAATTGTGAAAGATAGGTAACCATTCATTTGACACTTGGACTATTTTCTTAATCAAGGAATCTTAAAAAAGATTCACCTTCTTCGAATGGAACATAAAATTGAAATCATAGTTCTTTTTAACATCATCCATTTCATATGTTTTGTTTTCGTCACCTTTTGTTAAACAAGTACTTGATGTGTTGGCAATTTCTCAAATATGTAAGATAATATGAGATATTCACATTGTCAATTATTTCCATAAATATTGCTCATTTATCAATCAATTTTATAATTGTTGCATAAATTTTGATATCATAATCCTATAAAATTGACAATAATTTATTATGACAATTACTCTGTGATGGGAAGAGAGCTCTATAAATTTCACAAGTCCTTTGTGCTTTGGGTCATCAGATTTATTCTCTTCTACAATATACTATACTATAAGAGTTTACAAAGTGAAGGTTTGAAACTAAAAAGCACATTAAAGAGTTATCGTGGCAGTGGCAATGACGAGAAGTTAATCCTTATTCCTTTTTTCACATTAGTTTTACATTTGGTATGAGAGAAAAGTTAAATACCTTTGCCTTGTCTTAGAATCTGTCGTGGTTATCCATGTGGACTATTTAGTTGTGTTTTTCTTTGCGTTTATGTCATATCTAACATTGTCAATGTTGGAGGTGTTGTCATTAATGAGGTGACGCTAACCCTGACGCTAACCCACAGTTGGACGTTGTTTTATGGGTACAAAATGTCTCAGAGCATTGACATTACGACTCTTTGAGGGTTCACCAGAATTGCTCTAAGGATTATGAGATCTGTTTTGTATACCTTTGTAGTATGGAAAGTTTACGCTTGCTTATGGCAATGACACCATCTTGTGGCTAATGAGTGTGTTAATTATTTTGAAGTTGGAAATAAATCAAATTGCACCTTTTATTTTGTTAGAATAATAATGAGAAGTGTAACTTTGTTTTATAACGTGTAATATAAATATTTCAATGTGAGATATTTTATGGTGTGGTGGTTAAATAGTGCATCTTTTTGAATCACGGGATGGGTTCATTAATGATGGACATGTGATTGTTCTATTTTGGATATGTTTGGTAAAAAAACTCATTCATATATAATTGAAGAAAATATAATATTAATATATGATTTTGTACATGACATTTTTCATGAAACCAATAACAAAGTATAAAAGCATATGGTTGGACACAATTATTTTGTGAAGCTTTAAACTCGTTACTTTACTACACTATATAGTTAATATAAATTATGTTATAGAATTAATTCATATATGTAAAATATTATTATTTATTTTGGTACATTATAAATAATGTTGATACAAATATTTATTTTTAAATGTTTGAATGTTGGATATAATTTTAATAAATTAGAGAATAGTCAACATGATTGATATTTATAATCATATAATAAACATGAATTCATGATTGGTAATTATATGTGATGTAATGATTACTCACAAAAATTTTCTTACATCTCTATGGTTAATTAGGATGAAATATTGAATTATAATTCTTAAATTTCCCACAAGAATTTAGAGAAGAACATAGTCTAATAGTTTTATGATTTAGTCTGAAGTCTAATTGAGTTAGACTTTAGTCCATATGCAAAATTTATGTCACTATATTCATGTATTAAAAACATGCTTACATTGGTAAACATATTTATCATTAATGAGGATGAAATTAGATTATATTTCTTAAATTTCTCACAAGGATTAAGAGAAGGAACATAGTATAATAATTTTATTATTTAGTTATATGAGTCTAATTGGCTAAGACTTTATCCCACATAAATTTTATGTCATTCATTGATGAAAAACATGTTTACATGGGTAAACATCTCTGTACTTAATTAGATTGAAATATTGGATTATATTTCTTAAATTTCCCACATGAATTGAAAAAAAGGGACATAGTTTAATAGGTTTATCATTTAGTTATATGAATCTAATTGGGTAAGACTTAGCCCATAGACATGATGTTTATGTGTTTATTATAGTCTCAAATTATTATTATAAGCATGTATTTTAAAAATTTTAATTTCTCAATCTGTGAATATTTCTAATATCGATTGTGGTATTCCCAAACTAAAAAAATTAAAAAGGGATAATTATAAGTTTTGGAAGGAGAAAGTTCTTCTCCATTTGGGGGGTTTGATGGACATTGAGAATGCTATTAGAGAACTAGAAACATGGTTATTAATGGGACCAACACTCAAGATGTTGTTGATCTTTATGAAAACTGAGATAGTGAGATAGGTCAGATTGTCTCTTGTTACATTCATAAAGACCAATTTTTTTGTCAGAATTAGGGGTTCTGTTGATCAATATGACAATGTAAGATATTTAATAAAGACTATTGATGAACAATTCATCACATTTTTTAAATCTCTTGCCAACACTATTATCATGCAATTTTTTTTTATCCTTAAAGGTCATTGGAATTAAGGAAATGTTTGATCATATTTTGAACATAAGAGACATTATGGCTCAACCAAAAGCCTTGGAGGTTACCATGTTTGATTCCTTTCTAGTAAATTATATTTTTTGTATTTCATAAATATTCTCCTTTTAACTTTTCATTTAACACACATAAGGATAAATGGTTTATTAATACATTGTTGACCATGTGTGTTCAAGAAGAAGAAAGATTACTAATGGAGGAAGATGAAATGGCGAACTTAACTACTTCTCTTAAGAATAAAAAGAACCAGGTTAATTAGAACGAAAAATGTTTGCTAAGCCAATTATAAAGAAGGAGTCCAAGTGTTTTCTTTTGTAAAAGAAAGAACACATGAAGAAGGGTTACCCAAAGTTTAAGAATTGACTAAGAGAAGAAATGTAATTATTTTGCTTTTGTTTGTTATGAATCTAATATGACTAGTATTAATCATAACACATGGTACACATGGTGAATTGATTCTGGATCTACAATCCATGTTTATAATACCATACAAGGTATGCAAAACCTAAGGAGACGAATGGGAACATTACATTTATTTACAAAGCAAGATGAGTTCACATGTGGAAGCCATTAGAACATGAAATGTAGTTTTAATTAATGGTTTTATTTTTGTGCTTAGGAAAAGTCTTTTATGTTCCTACTTTTCGTAACAACTTAATTTCTATTTCATGAATTGCACATTTGGGTGTTTTTCTTTACTTTTATGGACTATGGTTCTGCTTTAATGAATAAATCGAAAGTTATTGGCTTTGGTAAACTATTTGATGGTCTTTACTCTATTAAATTACAAAATTATAATGCTTATAGTTCAATGCATGTTTTTATTGGGTTAAAGCGATGTGTTGTGATTAACAATTCCTTTATTGCACTGAAGATTGAGATATATATCCAATTAGAGAATCAAGCGATTAGTAAATGATTCAGTACTTAATACTTTAGATTTTTCTGATTTTGATACTTGTGTGGATTGCATAAAGGGTAAGCAAAATAACAAGTCCAAAAAGTTGTTACAAGGATTTCCGACGAATTAATTGGTATTTCATTGGATATGTTGAAAAGTGCAAGCATTAGAGTTTCTTATTGTCTATCTCACAGCACTAGAATTGTGGAATCAAGGAATGTAAAGTTTCTTGTAAATGACTTAATTAGTAAGAGTGGTTTAGTTAAAAATAATCATAATGAAGTTCAACCCTCTACATCAAATGATAAGATGATATTCATTCATACTCTTTTAGTTCGAAAGCGTATTAGACAACCAGTTATTCGAATTCCACAAGTTGTTGGTGATAGATCAAGTTGTTGAGGAACAAGTTGAACAAGAAGTTTCTCATCAAGGTAGTAAAGCAACATTAAGAAAATCTACAAGAATAAAAAGATCAACAATTTCTAGTGATTATTAAGTATTTACAAGAGTCAGATTATAACATTGGAGCCAAAAGTGATCATGAAACAAACTAAAGGATTACTCTCTAGTGATAGTGAGCACTTAGTTTGTAAGCTTAATAAATCCATCTATGGTTTGAAATAAGCTTCACACCACTAGAAAGCCGCAAAAAAGGTAATGAGATATCTTCAGAGAACAAAGGATTTCATGCTTTTATACATATGAACTGATATTTGGAGGTGATAGGCCACTCTTATTTAGACTTTGTTGGTTGTGTTGATACTAAGAAAATCACCATTTGGTTATATTTTTATGCTAACTAGTGGAGATATACTTGGAGTAGCAAAAATGAGACTTTGAATGCTACTTCCACTATGGAAGCTAAGTTTGTCTCTTTTTTCGAGGTTACCTCACATGGTGTATGGTTGAAGAGTTTTATATTTGGGTTAGAATTATAGATTCAATTGTTAGGCTATTGTGATAACTTTATTGCGCTATTTTTGGCTAAGAATAATATAATTGGAAGTTAAAGTAAGCACATTGACACTAAATATCTAGTCATAAGAGAACGTGTTAAATGGTCATTGAGCATATTAGCATTGAGTTGATAATTGTTGATCCTTTGACTAAAGGCATGTCATTAAAGAATTTTAAGGATCATTTAGCGCAAATGGGATTTGGTTCCATGTCGTGACAATGATTAATTTTACTTTGGTAAAACTCTTATTCAATTTTTTTTCTCATTTTCTTATACACATGTTTGTTTTTATTTTGAAAATTTTCATTTGACCCAGAATCAACTTATGCTTTATTCATTATAGTTAAGAGTCTTTGATGAGAAACTTAATATATTGGGATACATGAGCGATAATACTCAATTTTGTTAGGATCTGTTACCATAATCCTTATATTTAGTTTCTTGTATTGATTGATTATGAGATAAATGAACTAGTGAGAAAATGTTGACAATTTCTCAAATATGTGAGATAACATTAGATATTCACATTATCAATTAGTTCCATAAATATGATCTATTTGTCAAACAAATTTATAATTGTTGCGTAAATTTTCATACCTTAATCCTATCATGGCAACAATTTATTGTGGTGATTACTCTATAGATATAGACAGAGAACTCTATAAATTTCAAATGTTGAGAAATCAGAGTTTAAAGAATTAGAGTTTGAAATTAAAAAGCATATTAAAAGATTCTCATGACAATGACATTGACCGGAAGTTATTTTTTATTATTTTTTCGCATTAGCTTTATATGTTCCTACTATCGTAGAATATAAATAATATTAGAAACTAAATTAATCTTTTCATATTGTCATGATTTTCTTTCAGTAACTTGAAATTCTAATCATAATAAAAATAGGTAGGTGTGTTTTTAAACTTTAGGTTCATTCTATAAAACAATATCAATAAAAAAAATCATGTTAATAAGAATATATCTTCAAAAATACTTATTCTATACTTATAATGATTCAAAATTTCTTTAAATTAATATTATTTGTAAATTATTAAACAAAAATCCGTCCATTGTTCACCAACTTTGTTATATATTACTTATTTATGCCTGCGAATTAAAGCATGTGACTCTTTTGACACTCATTTTAATCACTTACACTAGTTCTATTTGTTTTTTATAATTTTCAACTTTCTAACTCTCTCACTCACGTATCATTTATATGTTTAAATGACAATTTCAATTTTTTTAATTTAAATTTCTTAAATAATATTTCATATTTTGATAAAAAAATCTAAAAATAAACAAATATACATTAAAAAACTGAACTGAAACACACATTTTATTGAAGTTTTATAAAATAGGGATATAGTATGAATTAATCATGTACATCAACGATGAATTAGAAGTTTTTGTTGTAAATATAAACCAACCCAAACCCCTTGTGTAAGTAAACCTGGTTGGAACCTGGAATTCAAAAGAGGAATATGAGTAAATTTTGTTCACTTTTTGTTGACGGTAGTATAATTGGGATATTTCTGCACACCAAGTGTTTGTCTTTTGGCTGTTCTTGCTTCTTCTTGGACTGGCGTTTCCGGTTCCGTAGTGCAGTTCTCGTTTTAAGGCAGGTTTTTTATGCGTTTTTAGTTATCTCTAGGCGTCACGCTAAGCCAAAATGCTCTACGCTTAGCGATTCGCTCGCCTACTTGGTGTTTGTGTCTTTGTTGAGTTGTTGATAACTGCTTTTCTCGTGCGTTTTGATGTGCCTTTTCTGTCCTTTCGTTGTTTTTGTCCCCTTTCTTTGGGAGGAAGTGCTTCTGATATCTGTCTTTGACTTTCTTGTGGCTATTTTGTTTCTCGTTACGCTTAACCCTCGTGCTTAGGCTTAGCGCTTTTAACGCACTTCAGGTGTTTGTCGGTTTGCGTCTTTGAGGTTCTTGCTATATTTTTGGTGGGTTTCTCTGTTGTGGTTGGTCTGATGATTTTATTTCTAAGGCATCTCAGGTGGCTATGGTAAAAAAAATGTTCCTTTTCGTAAGCCTGCAATATCCCTCTTAACCAAGTATTTGCCCTTTATATTTAGGGATATATGGTTTTTGTCGAAATCATTGACGAAATTTATTTTTGCTGGTTTGGAGAACTGCAAATATCACTTTCATGAGAAGCTAATTATGTCAAAAGGAGACGTTTGCACAAATTTGGATGCTATTTTGAACTCCTTTCTTGGAAGGTCATACCTTTTCGAAAGGGATTTTGAGTTTGCTTTTTCCTTCTTAGAGGACATGAGAAAAGTTTTGGTTTTGAAACTTGTCTACTAGATGTCTTTGCAATTTTTCTTCGACAAAAGATTTAGTACATGCTTCTTATCTTCTGCTTGGATTCAGACTTACAAAATAAATAAATAAAAAATAACATTAATTATGAGTTAAAGCTTGCGGCTATTTTGTTACAGTAATTCTAGTTCTAAAACCCTCACCTCTCTTCATTTCTCATTTCTTTCTCTGTACTTGTTCTCTTTCTCTCCTTTTACCCTTCTATCTAAGTCTCTGTTTCCAGTCTTCTTCTCTTTCAAAATTTAATTGCACCCAACTGTAATTAAGGAACATTTTTATTCAATTAGAATTTCAAACAAAGTAAATTTCTATTTATTCTATAGATTTTTTATCTTCTTACTTTTTTTTTTACAATTTTATCATCAATCTTAGTGATGTCAATTGAGAAAAGTAATCATTTTAACTTTTTTTTTACTATATATTGAATTTCTACTATGTTTGGATACCTTTCTCTATGTTTGGATACCTTTCTCTAGTTCTCTAAGTTTTGAGTAGCTTTTCTACTTTGGATTTGTAATATTTTCTTTGAACATAAGCATTTTCAGGTTAGTAAAACTATTTATTTTTTGATAGAACATTAGGTTAGATGATTTGAACGCGGAGGTGACATGGTCACCAAACCCAATAACTGTTAAAAATCTTTGCATTTTTGTGTAGTTGAATTAGATGATTGATGGATGACATAGTTGGTTTGCATGTTCTATATTTTGTATGAATGATGTGTTCACATTGTCTGGTTTGAGAAATGTAGTTTGTGTTGATGAAATTTGGATAGTTGATTTTTAGTTAATTTTGAGAATAGAGATTGATTGGATGCATGATTAGTTTTATTGGTCAAAATGTTAATTGAACTTGCTTTTAATGTTTGAGTTGAGATTTGTATAGTTGAACGAATGATACTTGAATTAATCATGGTTAGGATTGATTATTCTGAATCGTTTGAAAGTTGTGTGATTAAAATGTTTTTTAAAGATCTTTTAAAAATTGTTTGATTTTGTGGTGAGGTTGATCTTTCTGATATTTGTATGTAAGCAAAAATGGAACAAATATCCAAATCTTACTCAATGTCTCATTTTCACTCAAGTGAAAACAGAATTAAAAATAACGTTGTTCTTAGCCATACTTTTTGCTTAAGTGAAGGATTTTTTCACTTAAGAGAAAATAACACTACAACTCACCCTAGTTTCTACCTAATTTTCTTTTAAACGAACATATTTTTGCTCAAGCTAATTGTTTTCAGTGTGTGAGAAAGATGTCCCCACAAGACCCTAACTTCTCCTGCCTATTTATTTAAGATGTTCTCTTCTTACTTCTTCTTCCAAGATGTTCCCTCCCTCTTTACCTTTTCATCCAGGATGTTCTCTCCCTCCTTACCTTTTCATCCAGGATGTTCTGTCCTTCCTTACTTCTTTGTTTGACTTAAAGTGTGGTACATGAAAAGACTTTGATGCTGGAGTCAACAAGTCATACAAAATATTATATGAATGTGTTATCAAAGACATCTTACCTTACCTAGTGATTGACTTTCCTTATATACCTTTTTCTCATGGGCCCTTGTCTGAACGAGCCTAATTCAAATATGTTATCTCTATTTTAAGAATATGTAACACATGGAAATCACATTAACTTCTATATCATATAACGTTAGATTGATGCATTATTAGCCTTAAATGTAGTTCGTGATGATGTTGGTTAATTAGTATGATTAATCTCAACTGGTGTAACATGACTAGTATGACATGATCTAGGCTAATGCAACACGACCTCGACCATATGCTATACATTAGCCTTCACTCAAAGTTTCACCACAAGTTGCATCAACAGTCATATTTTGATGACATGTCAAGATAATGTCTGCACAATATCACCCTAATAATATGCTTGTGGAAAAAAAGTTCCTTTCTTTACCTGACATGTCAACCCAAACATGGCCTAGCACACCAATTTTTTTTCTTTCTTTCTTCTAGTATTTTTATTGAATATTTTTTTATTTTGTAAGACCCATGAAATTTAATTAATTAAATAAATAAATAATTAATAAATGCGGGTAGTGGGAGCCTTTATGACATTTAATGCTGGTTGTTATGGTGTGAAAAAGTACTAACTTAAGTGGTTGAGAGTACTTAATTATGTGAGAGGACTTGACTTGGGTTCAAGTCTTGTATATGCCATTTATGTGTTAATTAATTATTATTGTTTTAATAATATGTGTAATTATGTTGTCGAATAATATAATATGTGAATTATATTAGTTAATAAGAAACATGAATTGGTTTGACGGTTTAGCATTGACTTGGTATTGGCATGGTTGTGGGTTCAAGTCTTAGAGAAGCCAAATTAAACTTTATTCTTGCCAAACTTAGTTTTGGCTTGAATGTGAAGAGTTGAAGGAAAACTTAGATGCATAGGCAGCCAATGATGGCTGAAAAACGGACCATAAAGGAGTAATGAATGATAATAAACATTACCATTAAAAAAAACTTAAATTTCGTTTTTGGTAATTACTTATTGGTAAGGCAAGAAATTAGGTTAGGAGAGGGTTTTGCAAAGCTGAAATAGCACTCAGAAAATAGGACACAAATATGGTTAGAGTGGTGAGGTTTGAACGAGGTTTATGGAGTTGAATTGAAAAGAACCAAGGAAAACTTTTAGTGATCAAGGGTAGAGTGGTGAGGTTTGAACGAGGTTTATGGAGTTGAATTGAAAAGAACCAAGGAAAACTTTTAGTGATCAAGGGAAGAGATTGCAATTTTCAAATTTGGCAAAGGAATCCAAGTTAGGGGAGCTTTACGCGTTAACTTTAATTTAAATTTGATTGGTATGCTAAATAGGGTAATTTCATGCATCGATTAAATTAATTCTGATTAGTATGCTGAATTGGTATGAACATGATTGATATTTTATTCCTTTTAATTTATTGTTTTTGGGAATTTCCAGAAATTGTCTAGTTGGCGATGACCTACCGCCAGACGATTCTATAGAGGTACCACCTGCCAGATATAGTGTAAAATAGCCTATTGAACAATTGTTGACCGCCCTTGCCCAGAGTTGACCATTGTTGACTCTTTGATTGTTCAGTGAGAGGTTGCCATGTGTCAGAGCAGTCTCTCCCAAATTAGTTTCCCTTCCGAAATTAGGGTTTCCCATGTGAGTTTCTTCCATGGTTGACGATCGCTGCAAGGAGGACTGATCGGACAACCGCAGATGATTCGCGATGACTGCGAATGCACTTCCGACGACGCGCACGGTGATAGGGTGGTGGTGTTTAGTCTTTTTCGAACTGTTGTAGATCTGTGACGATTTTACTCGCGTGCAGATTCGCGATTGTGTTCGTCTCCTTGCAGGCGCGACAACAGCGTGAAAGTGAGGAGAAAAATAAATGGTGGTCACGATGAGAGGTACTGCGATGGCAGATGCTGGCAGAGGGACGACGTGGAGGGGAGTCAAGACGCAGCAGAGACGGTGGTTGGAGGCGGTAGGCACGGTGGTTCTATGAATCACGAAGATTGGTTCGCACATGGTGAAACGATGGAGGCGCGATGGAGGTGCGATAGAGGCACGACGGAGGCCGGTGGAGGCGCAAGAGTTGTAGAAGATGGTGGCCGTCGTCCATGCGAGTGTTGTCACGGTGCGGTGGTGGCTGCGGGACGCGCGAGAAGACGATGCAATCGCGAACCATCGGTGCAACAGCGGTGATGATGTTTTCCGGGGATAACGCATCACGGTGGCTGTGTTCCGGTGTGAGCAGCGGTGGCCGGACTGGTTCATGGCGGCCATGGGGGATGTCGGCGGCGGAAGAGTGATGGAGAGGGAGAAGGACATTAGGGTTAGGGTTTTGGTTGTGTGAAAGAGAGAGAGAGTGATGAGGTGGCATGTTTTGATTGATGATTTGAGTTAATGGAGGATTGATGATGTGGCAAACTATGAGTGGTTATTTTAGTGAGTGGGGGATTGAGGACGTGGCAAGCTTTGATTGGTTAATTTAGTAAGTGGAGGATTGTCACGTAGCGCAATATGGTGGACTGGAGTTAAGTGATATTAGTGGTGTAAATTAGTAAAAAGAAGAGGTGCAGAAAAGAAATGTAAAGTCCAATTGTAGGAGGGGGTATAAACCTGAAAACAATGGTGCAGTTAGCTCCGGGAATGTTTTTTTAGAAATAGAGATTCCAATTGGAAAAAAAAGGGGTGTAAACATGAGAATTGGGGGTGCATTTAGTATCTGAACTAATTCTCTCCAAAATTCTTATTTTCGGGACTTAATATATGAATTAAAATATTCATTATTTACACTCTTGTGGACCTAAATTAAATTACAGTTGCATTATTAAACTCAAGAATATCCAATAATAAATTTGATGCAACTAATATCAAATTTTTAAGTGCAAAAATAATATTAAATTCCCAAAATTTAAGTATTGAATGTGAGTTAAGGTTCGACTCATCATACCTTCCAGGCGGTTTGGAAGCGGGTAGTGCCTGGCAGTACGTGTCCCCTGCCAGACGATTTTACTGCAACAGTATTGGTGTTGTTGATTCTGTAGGCGTGATCTACGAGGCTTTTGGTGATGCTTCAAAGGTGGGATTGCGGGTGTTCCTTGAGTTGTGGCTCGAAATGTATCCCTTGAGTTGTGGCTTGGGATAGGGGTTAAGCACGTGGTATTCCTTAAGTTGTGGCTCGGAATAACATCTCTTGAGTTGTGACTCGGGATGCAGATGAACATGATGAACCCTTGATTTGTGGCTCGGGTTGGCGAGTGTTGCCGGTGTGAGTGTGCTGGTTGTGGCCAGTACGGATGGGTCCAGATAGATTGCCCTCCTTAGTAGTTGGTTAACGAGTTTGGTAGTCTTGGGACGTTGCGAACTATGTTCGCATTTGGGAACTCCACCTGGCGTTACGATGTATGATCCGTAGCAATGGTTCCCGCACGTGCTCTATCGGTTGTGGCCGATAGGTATGACAGCAAGTCATCTTGAAGCATTCACTAGAAGATGTAGAACACAAATAACCTGGTTGTGACCAGGTAGTATGAATTTAAAAGATGGAATCCTTTTGGGATGAATGTGTGTATGCCATTTTATATGTTTTATCTGTTAAGCTCACCCTATCTGCTTGTGATTGGCGATGATCGTGTACGCGGTACACGTGAGCAGATGATGTTGATGCAGGTGGTTCTGGTGAAGCTTAGCTGCAGAGAGGGGATAGCTTGGGAGTTTTATCTTTATATATATTTTTTGTTATTGGAAATAAGTTGCAAACTCTTTTGAGACATTTTTGGATTATTCCACTTTTGTAATTATGGATTTTACTTTTATCAATTGCATTTATAAAAGTTTAAATTTCTCACATTTTGGGAAATGAGGTATTATTAAATGCGACGTTATTATTTATTTTCTTTATTTTATTTAAAATCCGTAATATCCTGACGGGATGTTACAGATTTTATAAATACAAAACAATTATAAATGTTTATATTTGTTTGATTGGTGATTTTATTTGAATGGATTATAATGTTTTACAATGCTTATCAAGATTGATTGAATTTGTATGAATTTGAGGTCATACATATGGATGATATGTGAATCATTGTTTGAGTTGTGTATTAAGTATCGACAACTATGTGCTAATATATCTCTCCTCATTGATGATATACGTCACATACACTAATATATTAGGTGGTGAGAAGGAGATGGGAGAGTTCTCACACATTGTAACATGTGTAATTGTGTAAACATTATGTAAATATTGGATGCAACATTTTATGGGCAGTGTTGGTTTCGTTGGGCGGGTGGTTGCTTTGTCGTTGGTGCTTTTCCAAAATTTAGAGCATGGGTGGTTTGAGGGATATGTATGTATTCTTCTTCTTCTTCGAGGTTTTAAATTCATTTGGGTTGCTTACAAGATCATGATCAGGAAAAAACATCTCCCTCTACATTTTCTTTGAATGTGTGGGCATAAAAACATACATTTGCCTAGGTTTTTAATAATGCTTGTGTTATTCCTTTATCACAATTACATTCTCCTTGCATAAAGGGGGATATGGTCTTGGTGCAAATTGTTGAAGAAGTTTATGTTTTTGGTCTGGAGAAGTGCAAAAATCATTTGCATGGACGTATTTTGTTAAAAAAAAGGGCTATAAACCTCTCATAAATTTAGATCTTTGTTGACTAGAAACATTTGGGTCAATGGAAAATAATTCCTCATTGCAAAGAGTTCTATTAATTTTCATTTTCTTCCCTCGAAGATATGAGAAGGGTTTTGGTGGTTGGAGTTTTAAATTTATCTCCTGGAATCCTTTGTGTTTTTTCTTAGACTAAAGATTTTGTTTCGGCTTTTACGAAGCTCAGAAAAACCCAATCTTGGGTGCACATACATGGCAGTCAAAGGCCATATTATCAATTGGGCATGACATTGGCACACCCTTATCTTTAGATGATTACACTAAGAATAAGTCTCGAGGTTTCTTTACATATGTTTTGGTTGATGTTGATTTGTTATCTGATTTACCTAATAAAATTTTGGTGGAAATGCCTAGATTTATGTTTATTGTTGATATGGAGTATGAAAAAAATATCTTTTTATTGTTCAAATTGTAAAATGATTGGCCATGATCTATCTAATTGTAGATAGTTACAACAAGATATCAATGTAATTTCTACTAGGGAGAAAATATTTGGGCAAATATATAACAACTTTATCGTCCTAAGGTGGTGGGTGCCTAGGATTGGAATAAGGACTCTCTAGGTTCGACTTTAAAGCCCGTGGAGGCTATTGTGGATCCCATGCTGGAGCTTGTGGTGGATCTTGTGCTTTCTATGATTGACCCTATAGTGAATCATGTGGGGCAGCTTGTGTTGAAGCCTATAGTTCAGCCTATTATGGTGCACTCTTTTGTGGTGCTATTTATTGCTCACTCATAGACTGAGTCAAATCATTATAATGTTTGTGTTATGCAAGGATCTTTTATTGTTAAGACTCTAAATGTTTCTATTGGTGGTGGTGTGCCAATAGATACTAATTCCTTGGTTGATATGCCTCCTTGGGAGGATGTCACTCCTATTATCAATAGTTTGCAAGGTTTACATCTCAATTCACCTCAAAGTAATTTTGAGGCAGTTCTTAGTTCTTTAACTTTGTAGTAATTCACTTTATAGCTTCTAAATGGACTAATATGCTTGATGAAAGGAATGATTCTAATACTAAAGAGGATGATAAGCCAGTTTAAACTATAAAAAAACCTAGTAGGGGTAGGCCAAAGAAAGTTAATACTAAATCTACGAAACCAATGATTTATAAAATCCAATAACGTATTTTAAAGGTTTTTTTTTTTTTGGAATGAAACATAATTAACTAACGATAAATCTAGTGATATGCAAATGAATTTTATTATTGAGTTATTTAGTGGTGCATTGGTTTTACTATTTTCCATCAATATATTTACTTAGTTTTTCGTTTCATAATATTTATTTTTTGCTTATGAGTGTAATGTAATTTTATCACGAATTTATACCTTATGCTATGAACAATTATTTATCATGGCTGATAAATAAAAAAAGTGTTATGTTTATACTTTAGAACAATGATATTTTAAATACTAAATTTTAATAATTTTTTCTTACAACACGAAGTGTCATCTTCTAAGTGATTTTGGAATATTGAGAATAAGAAAATGAAAAACTAGTGAACCACTTAAAAAATGCCACCTAAGATTGTAAGAGAAAATTGTCAAAATTTAGTAGTAAAAAATCATTTTTTCTATACTTTATGCATGAACAATTATAATTTTCTTCCTTTTTATGATTATTCAAATAATTCCAAGATTCCATTTATTTTATATAATTTTCAAATGTTTTACTCTAGTCGTTTAAATGATTCCAAAATTTGATCTTAAACTTAAAAGTCTTAAATAATATTCCACATGAAAATAAAACAGAATAAAATTAAAAAAAAATATATCAAAAACTGAATTTTATTAAGGTTTTATAAAATAGGCACAGGTATCATTTTCCTCTACAACAACAGGAATAATCAGCATTTTCTTGAAAACAGAAACCCTCCTTATACCCCCTTTTTAAACATTCATCATGGCAGCCTGGATAGCAAAGCTCGAAGCAGAATAACAGAGGTCCTTTGTCGGCGGTTCCTGCTAATGTTCTTGTTCCTGCTACTGTTCTTGTTCCTGCGTTCAGATCACCATAACATTATCAATTTCACCGTAAATTTCATAACAATCTATTCATTTATATGTGCTTTCATTTTAGAAAAACAAAAAAAGAAAAACAAGAACCAAGGATACTAAATTGGAAAAATGAAATTAATTTGTTTTTTTTTTTTTTCCAGTTACCTGCTATCAGAACTAAAGCAGCGAACAAAAGACTGAAGAGAAACGGATGAGAGAAGCGAGAAGCCATTTCAACAGAATTTTATTTCTCAGTTTGATTTTTTCTTTTGCGGGTGAGATGAAGGTTTCATAGTCCACTCACCATATATAAAGGCTCTTCAGGATTATCATGCACTACTACTCCTTATAGCTTATTGGACATAAATTAAAAAATAAATTTTGGTTAGAAAATAAATTTTCAGTTAAAAGTTTTCAATTAAATATTTTCATTACTAATTAATAATTTCTTTTATGACTGTTTATGATTGTGATTAATTATTATTCTATACGTTTCAAGAAGTATTTTTATTTTTTGCGAACATATTAAATTAAAAATTATCTAATAATATTAATGTGTAAAAGAAATATTAGTTTTTATCGATCAGTATAAAATCTTAGATAATGGTATTTTAGAATTGAGAGTGGTTTAAAATTTGTGAAACTCGATTATTTTAATATTAAAAAGTTTTAGTATAAATAAAATTATTATAAATGAGTTTCATTATTTTAAAGCACACTATCTCTCTAGAAAACACTTTTCTAGAGTTCTCTGTCTTCTCCCTAAGTGTTATGTTTTTCTGGTCGTCTAATTGAAGAGCCGAGACTGTAGCATTGATCCTCTTGGTGAACTCTTCAATTTAAGCCGATCAGTTTCTTCATTCACGTAAGTTAAGTTTTCCCTCTCTTTTTTTGTCTTTTCGGTTTTCTGTTACATGTAAACCCTCTTTTGCTTGTATGCGTCATATTATTTTTGTCATATTATTAGTGTAAAATCTTAGATAATAGTATTTTAGAATTGACAGGGGTTTATGTTAGATATATTTTAATATAATTTAAAAAATAAATAATTAAAATAAAAAAACTTAATGTTACTTATATTTTTATAATCCTTTAATTTATGAGTTAATGTTTTGTAAGGTTAACAACTATATTCTTATTATTATCTACTCTTTTATCTTAATTTTTTTACCTATAAATACCACCTAGGTGCATGGATTTTCACTTCATATGGCTCCTCGTTCAATTTTTTTTTTAAGTAATTGGATTCGTTTCCTAGTTCGATTCGAGAATCTCTCCCCTTCTTCTATTCCGTTCCGAAGAGTAACTAGGACCAATTCAGTCACGTTTTCATATTCCAATTGAACACTTTCCTTTTTATTATTCTCAAAGAAGAAGATTTCTTTCTTTCTTTTTACCAAATATATGTGGATCCAATCACGATCTTCTAATAAGAACAAGAAATCTTTTGCGATCAATCCTTTTGCCCCATTCTTCAAAATCAAAAAGATCATTTTCAATCAAGTTTTCATTTTTTCGTTTGGAATCAGGACTCTTCTACTGCATTTTTATTTACTTTCTTTTTTTCTTTTCTTTCATCATTCGTTAACTCCCACAAGGTTTGGTCTTGTAGAATCTGACCCATTTCATCATTGAGCGAAAAGTACGAAAAAAATCAGATCGATTTTTCAATCAAAAGTACTATGTGAAATCTTCGGTTTTTTCCTCTTTCTCTATCCCTATCTCGTAGGTAGAGCGTTTGAATCAATAGAGAACCCTTTCTTTTGTATCTGGATGAATCGATATTATTACATTCCAATTCCTTCCCGATACCTCGGAATCGAATTGAATCCCAAATTGACGGGTTAGTGTGAGCTTATCCATGCGGTTATGCACCCTTTGAATATGAATCTATTTTCAACAGAGACAACAAACACTAGAGTTTCCTAAAAAAAAAATTCTTCTTTTCTTCTCTATATTATCTTTAAGACAGTGGTGTTCATAAGTTTCAGAGATCCTTCACTACACTCGATCGGATCCTTCACTACACTCGATCGATCTGACGGGTTGTTGTATCTTGGGAGAGAAACGCATATGATTTGAAACACATATGATTGTGTATTTGTTTAGCCATGTGTAGTAGGGACGTTTTCTCTCTAAGGATAGCGTTATATGTGTCTCAACCCATGCTATTTCTACTCCTTATAGGGATGGCAACAGGGCGGGGTGGGGACGGATTTCGCTATCCCATACCCATCCCCATAGAAAAAATTCATCCTCATCCCCATACCCAAACCCAACGGGTATCAAATTTTTGTCTCATCCTAATCCCCACCTGGTAACGGGTATAATCTCGTACTCATACCCATACCCGTTTCTTACTACTTCAATATTAATTTTAATTAATTTTTATAAAATAATAAAAAATTACGGTAAAGGAACATAATATTATCAAACATTCAATATTAGGAGGATGATTGTTTTTTCGATATCAAATACTTTGAAATAAATTATAATTATTTACATTTTAGATTAGAATACCAAATAAAATTTTATGAGAACCAAAATATTTATTAAATTTGCAAACTACAAACATTAATGAAACCTAGTTGATAAATTTTAAAAATATTTTTAAAAAAATATAAAAGGAAAAAAAAATATTGAAATTAAAATATATTTTAAATGTTTGTTTACTTTAATTTTTTAAATTATAATGAATCTCTTTTTTATGCACTAATAAAAATGATAATACATCACTTAATCAAAATGACGCAAAGAAAAAATAATAAACATAACAATAAAATTTTGACATAGATCTTGTATCTTTTGAACTCTAATATATGTTGGATAGTGATAAAAAAAATTCATGGCAATTACATTACATTTTTATATTATAGTAAATAAAAGTTATTTATACAATTATAGTGTAAAAATTACAGTAAGATTGATAATGAGTTAGAAAATAAATTAGATAAAATATATTGAAATAGTATTCTACATGATGAACATAAACAACAAGTAAAAATATTAAAAAATTAACACATGTGTGTCTGAGAAACAATTTGAAAAACTATTGAAAGAAAGCGCACAAAGAAAAAAATAAATGTATAATTAAGGGTATGATAAGATCAAAAATACCTTAGAGATCTAAGAAAACGTTTTAAATATCAATATATATACTCAATGATTGAGAAAGAACGAAAATTGTTTTAGCGAAACAAAATAGTTCTTTAAATGAAACAAACATTAATAATAATAACTAAAGAATTTTTTTTATATTACCTAGTAAATGAAAGGTTTATGCTATTAAACACTTAAATTGAGTGTATTAAACATATTCATGTGAAAGAAAATATACAATAAATTAAAATATTAAAAAAAATAGAAATATTCAAATATGAGACATAAAAAGTTTTAAATTGACATACATCATTTTAACATAATTATATAAAGGTTATGATAAGATGAAAAATATATTGGAGATACGAATGCATTTCATGACAAATCAAATAATTAGAAGAAATAAAAAGTGTGTGTGTGTATATATATATATATATATATATATATATATATAGGGTTACTTCATTAATTGTGAATATTTTAATAATTTAAACGAGGACGGAAATATGGCGGGGACGGGTATTATGGCGGGGATATGTACATCCACATACCCATCTCCATACCCAATTGAAAAATCGAGGATTCCCCATACTCATACCCATACCCAGTCAATGCGATATATATATATATATATATATATATATATATATATATA
>Ga0214543_1002280_pt1 | contig 37699 bp, 26 predicted proteins | sample CNSS2metaG_FD_160094 | JGI IMG/M metagenome (GOLD analysis project Ga0214543, IMG submission 160094) | Root nodule microbial communities from cowpea collected in UCLA plant growth center, Los Angeles, California, USA - CNSS2 | ecosystem: Host-associated > Plants > Roots > Nodule | place: USA...
TTTCGAAAGGTGGGTTATCGAGACGAGCCATTTATCATGGCACAACAAGCATCTCAGGTTTTCTATGTTAAAGATCCTGCGTCTGAACATTGGTTTGTCGCTCTTCATGGAAAAAAACAAATTGATCCTAATGAAGAGAATATGAGTGATCTTAATATTGCTGTCACCCACCCATTTAGAAGAACGATAAATGTTGATGAAATCCATCTAGTTGATGATGTACATGCAATTCGAGAAGATCACGATGAAGGAATATACATATGACCAATCAATAACTTTATGTATGAATTTCATATTCTTGTTAAAATTTAGGTGTTTTGTTAAATAATGTTTTATATATTATTTTGCCACTTGATTATTAATGTTTTTTTATGTTTTCATTTCACAGATACATGGCTGAACATTATACTTCATCAGAGGATGAAGCACCTACTAAGAGACCCACCAAAGGAGCCACTAGGTTGAGAGAGCTCTTAATTAGAAGAGCTAAAGGTCAGAAAACACATGTTGATATTAACGTCGACACTAGCCTAGTGGTCGTTATGGGGATGTCTTCAAAAGCTATTTAGGAATGTTGGTACGAGAGAGAATATCAATCCTTACGCCATCTTTTGATCATGTCACTGAAGTTGATCCGGAAATGATATGGCAAGATTTATTGGTCACTTAACATTATACTTTGGTTTTGTTGATAATATGATAAATATTGTTGATGACATTTTCTATATTGTAGCTAACATTTGATATTCCAAATGTGGCGACGCTTAAACAAAAATGTTTGTCATCAGTGACTGAGAAATTTTGTGGTTTTAAGACCAAGTTGACGTCTAGGTATGTCTTTGGATATAAAAAGAATGAAAACTCATTGTTGAAATACACTTGGATTGATGAAGACACATGGAGTCAGTTTCTTGAGCTTCGGACATATGAGGGATGACAGGTATGTTTATTTGAAATTATCAATAGCACAATTGATAATTATGCAAAATTTTAACTAATTCATAAAGTGAGTTTTATATGTTACAAGTAAAGAGAAAAAAGGCTCAAAGCATAAGTGCTCAAAATAAAAACCTGCACATATGATCTCGTGGTGGGTATAGAAAACTTGAAGAGAAGATAATGACAGAAAAGAAAAAATCTAGGCCCCCACCTTCTGAGGGTGAAGATATTGAGCCTCCTTCACCACCATCACGTCATTAAAAGTGGAAGTTAGCCCGTTTACGCTCATCGGGCAACTACACTTCTGAATCTGCACGAGAAATCTCTGAGAAAATTGTAAGATAGAATTCTTATCTAAATAGCTCGTTCATGTTTTATATTGTATTTTTTTATAAATTTTTTTGTTACATTGTAGGATTCGTTTGTTGAGCAGACCTCCCAAAGAGGATTCATTCCAGAAGGTCGTCATGACATACTTGCTGCTGCAATTGGATTACCTGAGCACCCTAGACGTGTGCGTGGTGCTGGATCAAGAGTCGGCATACGCCAATTTTTTGGTTCCTCCTCTCATTAGTCTTCATGCAGTCATGGTGCTGATTATGAACAAAGAATGAAGGAAATGATCACGACGCAGGTGAGAGAAGAACTTATGCGCCAATTTGAGCATTATGGCATTCGTTCGCCAATGGATCCTCCGCTAGAACTAGACCCATTTGTGCCTCCCACGGGTAAATTTGTTTTCTATAAGTTATGAATTGAATAAATGATATTTAATAATGTAATTGAATAACATTAATAAATCACTGACTCTAACAGGTAGAAGCAGAAAAGGGAGTTGTTCAGCTCCACCTGGGGATGACATGGATGACACTCATCCATGTCAGCTATATATTTGGGATGGTATAGAGAAGACACTAGTGGCTCGTGGAAAAGTATTTGACGCAGCCACAGTTTTTCATGGCATGGAGTTATCAGAGGATGAGGTTAAGGTCACGGTAGAGGAGGTGTATACTGTGGCACAAGCATTCCAGTGTTTCCTCGCCTGGCCTAGAGATTTGGTTGTTACTAACACCCCCGGTACAGACTCTTAATCCCACAAATATACTACATTTTTAAGTTTACATGTTTATTATATTCAAACTTAAATTATATTCCATTTTAACTGAAATTCCATCAGTATAGGAAAAACCTCAATCAAAGAAGATTCTTCTCTCTTTGGACGATCCTCTTGGTGCATTGCTCCAACTTGCAGAAATCATAGCTGATAAGCCAATACAGGTTCCTTGGGATGCTAACATTTTTGGAAGAGATCTTGACATCCCACTTTACTTGCATTCCCAAGATGTCTTGGAGCTTGCACGGGGACAAGAGGAACTAAATATTACCATTATTCAGTTATGGATGGTGTAACTCTTTCAGTCATTATATATAGTTATATGATATATTTATCTATTTACTTATATCAAATCAATTTTATGTTTAAGTATTTGGCTAGTGTCATTGAAACTATGGGACTCAATGATGTATATGGGTGTAAACACCCAACTCACTCATGAAGGCAACAAGTTTGATGACATCCAATCATATGTGATTGGACGCTTTCAACGCGGAAAAGAAATTTATTTTGTCCCTTATGTTACTGGGTAAGTCATTTTTATTAACTTATGAATATAATATGTCATTTTAATGCATGACAACGAATTTATTTTCTTCTAGACATCATTGGCAATTACTTGTGGTTTCCCTAAGGGAGAACCTTGCTATGTGGTTTTGCTCTTTGCACCGCCCTCCCCCCAACCATCTTAGACAAGTGATAGATTGGTAAGAAACCTAATCTCAATCTTATGAAAATGACATGTTATATAAAAGTATCCTAACTTATTCCCTTTATCATAGTTCAATTATTGGACATAACATGTTGTTAGGGAGATCAACGGCTAAGGCAAAATGTCTTGTATGGTGTTCCCTCCAAGTTTGATATTTATATCCATATATTTATAATTGTTTGATTTGATTTTCTTCATTAATTGATTTTAATGTTGTTGATATAATGTAGTGTAATAGAAAAACCGGCTGATATGAGTGCGGTTACTATATAATGCAATGGATGACAACAATTGTGCGTACTCGTATTACAACTAATTGGGAAACAGTAATATAATTTTGAATTAAAAAAATTACTTTGCAATATTCTAAAGTTTGGTATACTAAAGTTGTCTTTCTATATACTAACTTAACTTAATGTCTTATTTTACAGACATTCAAGAGTCCTTTGCCAATTCTCGCAAAGTCCATAAAGTTTGGTAGGATAGCATGTGCAAAATTCATAATTCAAATGTACAATAGTATTGATTAGGATATATGTATTTGGATTGTGTATATTTCAATTATCTTTTAAATGTTTTTGGATTGTGGATGTTTGAGAAAATATTATCTTCTGGTTTGTGCTGCTGTGTGAAAAAATATGCAGGTTTAAATGTGGGAATCATAATAAAACAAAAAATTTATTTAAAAAAAAGCAGTAGAATAGGCCTCGGTTGTTACCTAGACTGAAGCAAAAAGGGATATATGGCCTCAGTTCTTACCATAACCGAGGCCAAAGAGTCTGCGAAAATTTTAATTAAAAAAAATATTTTTAACCTATGGCTTCGGTCCTAGCTGACCCGAGGCAGAAAAGGAGGGTATATGGCACCAGTTTGTTGACAACCGAGGCATAAAAGGGGGTATATGGCCTCGGGTAACAACCAAGGCCAAAAGGGGGTACCTTTTGGCCTCGCCCCAATATGTCTCGGTTCCAGAACCGAGGCAAAATGATGAAAATAATCAGGGCAAAAAGCCCTTATTGCACTAGTGTGTGTATAATGGTATTTGAATCTACAGGGGTCACTGGTAATTGCTAGTAATTCTTCCTCATAAGTCTCTTATGGTTCTCTTGTGTTCATTACACAAGAAGACTAACACTTTGAAAATTAAAAGTACATTACAAGTGTAAGTTATTTTTATTAACTTATTTTTTGTGTTAATTTTACTAAGTTCCATACTAGACATAATTTCAATGTACATTAACTTTTACAAAGTGGTTAAGGCTCATTCCAAGTTGCAGGGACAACAAATCGCTTCTAGAAAGAAGTTACAGTTCATTGTGCCAACTGTAAGTAGTTAATCTTCATATTTTTGAAATACAATTATCGAATTTATGATATTATATGAATTTAACTTGTAGCGCTCACATCAACCAGGGAGCTATGAGTGTGGATATTATATCAAGAGGCACATGCATAAAATTATATATGCAAACATTGTTGACTCATAGGATATGGTAATATGTACAATTTATAAATCACATCTAAAGTATTTATCACTAAAAGATTGTTAACTCAAATTGTTCATACCGTAGATTTTCAATGACATGTCTCCAATGGATCAAGGAGTCTTGAAGGAAGTTTGTGAGTAGTGGGCTTCGTTTCTTTTAACTATTTATAGAAGATGATGTTAGGTATTCTATGAGCTTTCATATAAATCATAGATGTTTAGTCATTCGGTTTTGAGTTGTATTATATTTCATATGAACATTAGATTGTATTTCATGTAAATATTTGATTGAACAAAAATTGTTGTATGGGTGTTCTAGGTGATTTTATATATAGGTTTTTGTATGTGGTAGAAAGAATAAACAAATTGTTCATAAAAACAATATCACTTTTTATACTGGTTATCGTCACAATAGGTATAAAAGACAGGTTTTTTTTTTATATCAATTGGAACTATAACCGGTATAGTAAGTTATTTTTCCTTATACAACTTTCCTTTCCAAGTGCATCTTCTATACTAGTTATAGAAATGGTATAGAAACATGTTTTTTTTATACATGTCATGGAACCGACATAGAAAGTTGAAACTTTCTATACCATTTGTATCAATACTGATTCTAGAACCAGTATCAAAAATTCTTTTTAACCGGTATAAAAAACCTATTTTCCACTAGTGATTTTATTAATCCTTAAATATCTGCTAGTAAAAAAGTCAAAAAAATTTTGGATTGTGAAAATTTAGGGGGAGTAAATTTTCAAAATATATAAATTTTTGAATTTGATTATATCATAAAAAATGAGCCAATGATTTACACAATTTATTTTTATAGATTATTCCTTACTTTAAGAAATTTTGTTTCCTTAATTTAATTTTGCATGACTTAATGAAAATATTATTCTTGACAACAAGGATATTTCCTACATATTTATTCCATTCTTCTTTGACGGCTTAATAATAAGATGCTTCTTTTAATTTACATTTCAACTTTTATCTATCTATTAAAAGTACGAAAAACTTCAGTTATGCTTGTACATTAAAATTTATGCAATTTTTTTATTTGTCCGTTCTTTAAACACAAATTAACTTAAAACTCATTCATGTAATCTTTCAAACTTAATTGTCTATGATTTTGATTTATTAATAACATTTTTGCATTTCAGTTCAATCATTCATAATGTACAATTAAGCTAATAATTTATTATGATAGAGGGGTTATAATAGTTTTATGAAGTTGAATAGAATATGAAAGAATGAAAGAGTAGTGGGAAATAAGAAAGACCTGCTAGAGCAGCCTGAAGAGGATCAGCATGTGAGTCCCTTATCTGTAAACCAAAACTCTGATTGCTATAATGATAGAAATCTTCCATTGCCATCTTAACAGCTACTATCTCCTCTTTACCGTTCCGAGAGTTGTTGTCTGTAATAACTCCTATGGTACCCTTCATCTTCACATGCATGCCATCATCAACAGTTGTTTTTCCTAATGCAGTGCTCATCAAACAAAGAAGAGGAACAAGCACTTGCAAGCTATCCATAATACCAAACACCATCACTCTGGCTATGCATCATTCATATCCACACATTCCTATATAAATGTAGCCAAAAAATACTTGTCAAAGTCAATTCATTGAGTCAACCCTGAAGGAAGTTTAATGGAAAGAGTGGTAACTTGTCAAAAAATACCTGTCAAAGTCATCTTTGAGATATTTGTCTAATTATAGAATTTAAGATACTTGTCTAGTTATATAATTTAAGATTTTGAACTGAAAATATGTATTTGTATCTTTTATGATTTATAATTAATTTGTGTCGTATATTTTATATTTACTTTCAAATGAACCGAAAATATTTTTTTTTTCAAAAAACAATCAGAAAATAGTAATTAAATTTAAAGATAAAAAAATAATTAGTGTTAATATTGATTAAATTAGATACCATTCTATAAACTAAAAATTAATGATGTTTAAAATAATCTTTAATATTAATAAAAAATTATAATTTGTTTGTGAATTAAAGTCTAAATATATCTTTGATATCAACTACTAAAATTTTGACTATTTATTGATTCTAAATTAATCCCTATTAAACACTAAAAAATCTAACTTAATTGTAACCCTTGAATTAATATATCTCAATCAAGCAACGTGATCACTTAACCAAAATAGTCTTTCTTTCTACATATACGGGAGGTGAGTAGAAGTTGCCATCAACCCAAATAGCTCAAGTTGTTCTCCTTGACGTTGAGACTCAGCCATTAATTTAATTTTGTCTTAAAAGCTTTCACGTGTCTTAAAAGCATTACCTTGTGTTTGGTATGTATTTCAACGATGCTAAGAAATTAAAATGCATTGTATTTAAATTGCTTGTAATTAAATTTTATTTATTTTTTAAATAATTTGTTTAGGTAAAGAAATTAAAATACCTTACATTTCAACTTATTGTTTGGATAAAACAATTGAATTTCTTGTAAGATAAAATTTCAATTTAACAATATTTATTTTAAGTTTAATTATGTTTTGAGTTCATGATAAATTTGGAAACAGGTTCGACAACCCAGATGGGTCGGACGTGCTCGACGACCAAGTCGGGTCGGTCTGACACGATGACAAAGTCGGGTCGATCTGACACGACGACCCAAAAACGTTGGCCGGTCGCGAGACCTGGACAGGCTGGCCGATCGGAAAACTCAGACGGGTTGGACTAGCCCAACGGCCCATACGGGCCGATCGTGCTTATCAAGTATGTAGACCCGGCCCCACCTGGTCCGTTTGGGTCGTTGGCACAGCTTGGCCTCACTAGATCATCGGGCCCACCTAACACATTTGGGTAATTGGGCATGTTTGTATCATCGGATCCACTCGACCAATCTATGTTGTTGGGCCAGCTCGACCCAACTAAGTCGTCGAGTCGGTCGATACAGCTTAGGTCGTTGAGTCAATCATGCCTGCCTAGGTCGTCGAGCCAATTAGACCCGTCAAGGTCGTCGGGCTTGTGTAGGTCGTCGGATCCTTTAAGACGTTGAACCTTTCTAGGACACAAAGTCGGTCAGGCTTGTCAGATCGGTGGGCTAGTCGGTTTCGTCTCGATTGTAAGACTGATCGAGCCCGTACGAGTCGTTGGGTCGGTCAGGCTCATTCGAGTAGTTGAATCAGTCCAATTTGTACGGGTCGTTGGGTCTACCAACACCTATAGGTCGTTTGGCCTGCTCGGCCCATGTGGATCGCTGGGCCTGTTCGACCGGTTTGGTTCATCGGGCCCGCCCAATCCATCTTGATCGTCGGAGCCCGTCTTTTGTTATTAAGCTCACCCGACCTGTTTGGGTCATTTTGAGGGTAAGGTTGAGTGAGCATAATTTCAAATTCCACCTATTTTGAGGATATTTAAATTTCTACTAATTTAGCTAATTGAAATACTTCAAAAAAATGCTTGCATTTTAAATGCTTTTTAATTTCTCTATCCAAACAAAGTATTTCATTACAAAGAAATCTAAATTCTTCAAAAAAATGAATTGCTTCATTTAAATACCTTATCCAAACACACCATTAGGCTAAAAAATTGAGGACATTTGGGTGAAATTACCAACGCCTTGATTTTTAATAAAGCAGTTTTAAAGGTCATCAATTCTTAATTTTTTTAGCACATATCTAACCATAAGCTAAAGATAAGCTAAACATAATCATTGACATCACGATCTAGTGTATCTATTGCATCAGTCCATATTTGTACTCAGACCTTTGTAATGCAAATTCCTTAGAAATTAGGTTGTTAATTCATGTCTATAGCATTATATTTACCTTAGGTAATTCTATATGCTTGTAAACTTTTCATGTAAAAAATATATATTGATAAAGTTGGACGTTTTAATGTAGGAATGGATAAGAAAGCGTACATTTTTTAACATTTTATATTTTTAATTATGATAGATATTTATATTGTGTGGGGTTTCTTATCAAGAAAGTATGCATATTAATAGAACAAATTCTAGAGATGAAAAGGAGCATGTGATAGTTGAAAAATAGTATAATGTTGAAATGATTTTTTTTTTTCATTTTGTACTTTGAAAACCATGTCACTAACACAAAGAAAACAAACTTTTTATAATCGTTATTTTAAGTTTTTTACGTCTGTAGATAAGTTATAACATAAATTTGTGTATATAAAAATTCTCGACGAAAATTTACATATATTGACTTAATAATAAATGTATATTTTTTTCGTTTAAATTTTTAATACACGTATATTTACCTCTGTTGTATCTGCAACAAATGTAAATTTTTTATCTTTGTTTCTAAAACATCCACCAAATTTATGTTTGTTACTATAGTAGACGTTAATTTACACCTATTAATGTGATAACAAATGTAAATTTATGTTTGTTACTATAGTAGACGTTAATTTACACCTATTAATGTCACTTGTATCAGCATCTGCTCCCGTGTAACGAATCACACGATCATCGCCATATACAAACAGAAAGGGTGAGCTGATAAAAATAAAAGTAACATATATAATCACAGATTATAAATAAGACACCCATCTTAATCAACCTATTTAGTTCTTGGCTAAGACCTTAACCCCAAGGCTTTTTAGCCTTCAAACCACACACAAGTTAGCCTTGGACTCGGGAATATGATGCTCACACGAACCTGCCTGCTCGTGGTCCTGCCTCTATGAACCTCCCCGCTCGTAGTCCTGCTCTACGAACCTCCCCGCTCGTAGTCCTGCTCTACGGGCCTGCCCGCCCTTAGTCCAACACATGTGATCCTTCAGCCACGTACCTCCCCGCATGTAGCATCTCTCAAGCGTGAGCACGGAACATACGAACCTACCTCGCTCGTATCCCCACGCGAGAGTAACTGGATATGAACCTCTCCGCTCATATCATCACATGTTAACCACCATCCATGAACCTACCCTCTCAAGGCACAACATCTCCCGATCCAAGTATAACATCATTGCTTAAAACGCAACACATACACAAGTCATAGTCTGCAGGGATTCCACCCGGCGCAGCACCAAGTGCTGTCAGGTGAAACCAGTCCAGACCGCCTGGCGGTACAGTCCCTTTCGTTAGGCGCCAAACTTGTACGCAGAGCCCTTGTTTCGTCGCTATCGCCTGACGGGTTACCCCTTGTCGCGCTCACACAGACACACTGTTGTGGTGTCTATCTCCTAGCGGGCCACACTTCTTCCGCCCCGTGCACTCGTGACAACGTCTCTCCCCTGGTACGCTTATCACCTAACGCACCCACTCGTGCTGCCAAGCGCCATATCAGTAGCACACAACTTCTATTTTGGCCCTCAAATGGTCTGACTTACGGTAGGTATACTACACTCCCCAAAGATTCAAATAGAACCTTCTCCATCACTGTTACATTATGGGTAATCTGTAACTCTCATATGTTCATGCACCTACCCCTTACCATTGTTAATCCATTCCCTTCAAGGTTTCTAAGTTGCCAAGGCTTTAACATAGTATAGTAAGTATCTCCATGTCTATGGTAATAACCAACAATCTACTATCATACATCAGACATTTCCAAATATACTACACTGAAATGAATAAACCTCCTCCCCAATATTCTTAATTACCTTTCATAGAATTCCACACAGATGCCCATCTGAATTTACATTTTTCATCCACTTACTAGTCACCCAATTCTACCAATAGATACTATTAACTTATTCCTACTTGCCACACCCAATATAACATAACCACATATCACCCTTCTATGCATATGAACCAAGAATGACACCTGAAGTCCATAAATTTTAATCAACAATTATCAAAACACGTAAGAAAAGACTAGGATTCCAAGACTTGAAACTGGCGGCTCAACCCATGCCGCCAGGCAACACTTCAGAGGTTAATGTTGTTCTTGTTTCTGACATGAACCGCCTGGCGGCGATGAGTATCTGCCAGGTGGCGCGACGTGGTTCGTGTTCTTTTTGATTGTTTTGATGCTGGTTGTGTGAAATGCCAATTGATTTCTGGAATTCGATGTGTGTATTCCCCATTTGGTGCTTTGCTGATATGAAACTGATTTAAAATTGGGTTGTGGTAGTGTTTTTAGACACACGCGTGCATGATAAATCTTGATCATATGGGCAAGGGTGGAATGAAACGAAAATTGGATTGATTCGAAAGAGGAAAAGATCAAGAAAATCTTATGAATTGAATTAAGAACAGGAAGTTAGTCTCTTATATTATGAATTGTCGCATTTTGGTGTGTTTAGCGTTAGGGATGGATACTAGTTATGGGCTATCATACTCGCAGGTGTGGAGAAGCCTAGGTTTAGGCTGGTTCTGGTGTACCGCCTGACGGTGCTAGGCTTGCCGCTAGGCGATGGCGAGGTATAGGCGTTGTTTTGCGATTTCAGGTAGAGAAAAATGAGGGAGGAACCTTGGTGAGTGAGAGGTTTTTAGAATTTAATTGGTAACATTGAAAGGGGCAATATATTATGGTAAATAAGTATGTGAATGGTAATAGGTTGAAAGCAAGACTACGGGCCTATGCGGGGTAGGCCATTGCGGGCGAGCGGGTTTAACATCCAAGTCCGTCCTGCGTTTTACGTAAAAATATAGTAAAAATTTTAGTAAATAATTTTAGTAAAAATTTATATTCTTTTTTTTACGTTATATATATATATATATATATATATATATATATATATATATATATATATATATATTAAAAAAATTGATTTATTAGAAATAGTATTATTCAAAATTTATATACATATTTATGACAATATTTGAAAATGAAAGTTAAGACAACTTGCTGTCCTTTTTTTGTTTGTTTGATGAAGGATGCAGGTTGTGACAACTTCTAATAAAAAATTTCTTCTAAAATGTGTACAAAATTAATTGATAATAATTTCAAGCAAAGATTCCATAAGTATTTCAATCATTTTTTTTCTGTAATGAATAACTATATTTCAAAATATTGAATGAGTTAATTTAAATATGTTTTATTTATGATATTCGAAATAGTAAAATAATAATTGTGACAAAAATAAATTAACAGATTAACTTGGGTGTACACTTTTTTTTGTTACGGCCATCATCCTGGTTGTGACAATAATAAATTTAGAAGTTAATACAATATCTTTGAAGATAATTTTTGGAAAAATATGAAAGGGTATGTTATTAGTACTTCTGTTCAATATTGGTAAGTGATGAATTTGTGTATAGTTAGTTAAGTAGTGTTTTTTGTTGTTAACCACTGTTGTTAATAACTATTTAACCGCTATACTTGTATTATTATTTTTTTTACTAATAATTGAATATTAGAAATAAATTTGTTGGGATTAAGCATTATAATGTGCAGATCATGCTAAGATGTTTGTATTTTTAAATGCGAAAAGTATTATTGGGATGAATTAAAATAATAAATAAAAGGGCCTTCTAAATATACAAATTTTAATTTTAGCATAATAAAGTAATTTCTTTAAATAGCAAAGTTAATACCTATTAAATATTTCTTGTCTAGGGGTCCAAACTAAAAACATCTCTAAACTACCCTAAACGGGTCCCTCAATATGTGACGGTGGAAAAGATTATCTATAGAATAGAAGGAAATATCACGAGAAAGATGAAATGTACCTAACAAAGAGCAATCTCTAGAAATATTTGAATTCATTTTTATTTTATGAGGTGTCGTCAATAATTTCAAGATTCCTCCTTTCATGTTGGAACTTTCTGCATGCTGACTTTTCAGAATAATGAAGCTTCAAAGATTCATATCAAAAACCAATATAAAAGTATATTTTATTTTTTATTTTATGTACCTTCAAACTTACCACTATTGCCAACAAATTTGAATTGGTACTAAAGTCGCCTCAATGCCTATATGACCACTGCAATTAAAACACACTTAGGGAAGTAGAATCTTCATTGAAAATTTATAAATAATTTAATTTTGACAAAAGTAACTATCATTGACTTCGTCATATAGGTTGTTATAGTAAAAATTGTATGTAACACAATTACTTAATTTTGTTTTTTTATGAGTCTTCATCTCTCTCTTTCTCATTAACACATTCAAATCTCTTCTTACTTTTGCTTTCTTTCTGAGTATAGTTTTTGTTGAGATGAATGAAATGAGGAGACGGTGGGTTGGAGGCAAGACTCTAAAGCACAAAACTGTGAACAAGATTTGATTTTTTTGTTGTAGAATGACAACGGTATATAAAGTTTTGATTTTTACTCAGCTTTAGGTTATTTTCATCTTTCTCAATGAAAAAAATCATCTTCTTTTTATTTTTTTCTTTTATCTAACTGATTTTTGCGTTGATCATAACTTTATTTTGGTTGAAATGCTTAAAATGAAAATATCGAAGACAGACAAGACTCTCAAACAACAGAAATTTTGAACAACATTTCGTCTATTTTTGCTTTGATCTTAAGTTTGTTTGTTTTATTTAGATCAATGAAATGGTGGAGAAGGTCGGCCAGAGGCAATGCTCTCAAGCACAAAACTTTGAACAAGATTTTGTCTTTTTCGATCTATAATGACAATGGTATTTAAAGTTTCGACTTTTACTCAGCTTTTGGTTCTTTTTCTCTTTCTCAATGAACAAATTCATCTTCTTCTTACTCTTTATTTTATCTGACTAAAGTTTGTTTTTATCTTAACTTTATTTTTTTAGATGAATGAAATGTTGGAGAAGATTGAAGAGAGGCAAGACTCTCAAACACACAAAATTTGAACAAGATTTTGTCTCCATAATAAAATGGTACGTAAAGTTTCAATCTTTACTCAAATTTTGTTTGTTTTCCTCTTTCTTAATGAACTTATCCATTTTCTTATAATTTTTCCTCTTACAGGAATAAAGTTTGCTTTCATCTTCTTCTTAATGAACTTATCCATTTTCCTTTTTCCTCTTAATGAACTTAATGGACTTGGACTTTATCTTTTTTGTTGCTAAACTCTTTTATCTTTTGATATAATATTTCTCGAATAATTAATAGATTTCATCTATTTCTAAAATATTTGGAAGATTTTCTCTATTGATAATTTGAGATATACCAAAGATAATTAACTAAAAATCTTTAATTAATTATTTAGCAACTTAATTTATGTCCAATTTTCAATTTTGTCCTTCTTGTTTGACTATTTGACAATCTTTTTAACCAGAATTTGCCCAAAGTTGACTGCATTTGACCAACTTTGACCCGTTAACCGTCCATTTATAGGCTAACATGTGACAATCTCTCTCAAAATTAGGGTTTCGTTTGATGCTGGTGCAATAAAGGAATGAGGCTACTCTATGGCTCGCGATGGTTGAGAAATGGCGTTCCTGTCGGCGACACAAGGTTCTACTATCGCAGGTCTCATCATCCTCATTCACGTGTGATAGCTAACGACTTCAATGGATCTGTGGTGGTCCAGTCTTGCAGTTGTGTGGTGATGCAGTCTCGTGAATATGATGCTTTAGTGCTCTTGCGGTGGCCATGCTTGGATGTCAATGGAAATGGATTTGCATCCGAATGAGCTCTTGATGGTGGAAACCATGGTGCGTTCACGGTGGTGGCGTTTTTCGACAGATTCGTGGTGGTTTGAAGGTGCAGATTCGTGAGTTGTGGTTGCTGTTGTAGGTTCATCAATGTTGGTGGAGTTGTGAGGTTCGAATATGTGCGATGGTTTACTTATGACGAAGTGCCGCAATGGAGGTTGACGATGGCTCACAGTGGTAAACGAATTTGGCTCGCATCGTGAATGGTGCATGCGAGATTCAGATCTTCTCTTCTCTAGCGTGGTGAGGTCTAGGCGCTGCTATTGGGTGGCCCACGGTACTCCAGTGAGGTTCAAGGACGGAACCAAGGTGGCTACTAGTGTGAAGATGGTGGAAGATGAGAAAGAGCCAGGGTTTCTGTTTGAGAGATAGGAAGAAGATGATGACATGGCAAGCTATAAAGTCTTGGATTTAGACACATGTCATGTTTTGGTTGGTCAGTTTAATTCGTGGAGGATTGCCATATGGCATGATCAGGTTGAGTTGGGTTTAAGTGGTAAGAGGGGTAACTTAGTTGAAACTAGGGTTGTAGAACAGGTTTTGGGGTGGTCCATTTGAAATAAAGGAGTGTATAAGTAATGTAGGACGTGCATAAGTGATTTTTCTTGAACTTGCTGATTTTAGCCTTATTTGAATGTGTTTTGTAATTTTAATCAATTTATTTTCACACCTTAAATGAACTTAATCTTAATTTCAGCTGCATCAACAAACATTAGAATATCCAAGAATAATTTTTGCAACTAAAAATAACTTTTTAAGACATTTTTTATCTTACAAACTCAATATATCCAATAATCACAAATCTTGATTAAATCAATCCTTAAGCACAAAAATTCTATTAAATCTCCAAATTTAAAATTAAATGAGGATAAAAATTTGAACTCATTACCTAGACTGTAACAAAAGCCCATAAACATGAAACTTGAGTTACTTAAACAATGACATTAGCAAAGGCCTCAAACGAGGAACTGAGTTACCTATACTATATCAAAAGCCCTCAAACGAGGCACCAAATTACCTAGACAGAAACAAAAGCTCATAAACATGAAACCCAAGTTACTTAGATAGTAACATAAGAAAAAACCTCAAATGAGACACTGAGTTACTCAGATAGTAACATAAGTAAAGTCCACAAATGTGGCACCCAAGTTACTAAGATAATGACATAACCAAAGTCCATAAACAAGGCATTGATTTACTCATATAGTAACATAACAAAGCCCTTAAAGAAGGCATTAAGTTACCTAGACGATAACAAAAGCCCACAAATGTGGTACCCAAGTTACCTAGATAGTAACATAAGTTAAGCCTGCTCAAACAAAACTCAAGCCTACCTAGACAGTAGCTTAAGTTAAGCTTGTAAAAGTAAAACTCGAGCTTACTTAGACGGTAGCATAAGTTAAGTTGAGATCAAGGAGCACTTGAGCCTACCCAAGTTTGTGGCACAAGTTAAAGCCTACTTCGACAACACATGATACAACACCGAGTTCAACATGGTCAAAGATGAACAGACATAGTCCGACCAAGCAGCCAATCATCCTACAAGGTCAAAGACGACCACCCACAACTCAGCCAAATGACCAATCCACCTACAAGGTCAAAGACGACCACCCATTGCTCGGCCAAACGACCAATCTACCTACAAAGTCAAAGACAACAACAAATAGTCCAACCAAATGACCCATCCACCTGTAAACATGAAAACAACTACAACTCAGTCAAAGGGCTAGTTACAATCACAATAAACATTCTCTTTAATGTGATGTATACACATAATATTTGGTTAATTAAGTAAAATATTGCATTATTATTATTATTATTATTATTATTATTATTATTATTATTATGCTAATTTAACATATAAACGGTAAGTTGTTATATTTATTGACATTATTAGATATTCTTTTGATATTATCAATTTTTTTCACATAAATCATATGGCTTAGAAACCTTACAAATACACAGTATTTAACTAAGAAATACACATTCTCATTTTCATACTCACATACACTCTCATATAGATCCCAAACTCCCTTATTGACTTGAGAGTCAAAGAGTCTTCTGCAGGTGGATCTTCCCCTCTAGACAATGAGGGATTCAATTCCAACAATCAGAAACATTCAAGCCACCACTTGGATCTTGTCACCCATCTAAAGGTCCATATGTCGTATCTCGATAAGAGCAAAAAATATTTTATAAATATTGAATTTGTTCTTATATGTATTTATTTTTCATAAACATGTATTAAAGTTCCATCTTAAATTAGTTTGTCTTTAGGTTTGAAACTAATTTGAATATAAATGAAAAAGTGAGACTCATTCAAATAAAAGTTCAATTCCTCCAAAAAAGAATATTAAACCAACATGAATTAGAAAATTAAATCAAATTGGATCGGAAAACAACTCTTTTGTAAACAAAAATGAACTTCTAAAGCAATTGATTGAATTTACATCAAGTTGCTTCTCCTTAAATCATTAAGGTATTTAGTAAGAAAGCTGTTCTATTACAAAAATTTATATATTCTAATTGAATTTCTATGAATTGATTTTGTCAACTAAAGTGACTTGTTTGTTATTTTACATTGTTATGGTTTATGTGTCTTAAATAAAGCAAGTGACTTAATTAATTATTAAGTGTCTTATAAATTTATGTATTTTTAATTTAATCTTTATTAAGTTAGGCATCTCAAGAGGTTTCTCTCTTATAATCAAGGATATTTTCCTTTAACATATTTGGATGTGTCAATTTTTGTGGGGGCTATTAAGGCACGATTTCTTCAACCTTTAGTTGAAAAGATTCGTAATAAGCTTGTTTCACCAGTGCACAAAAGGGTTTCAGCCGTGGTTATTTTGTCCATTTGGCTTCGGATTAAAAATGAGGTATATCCAGTTGAGGTACAAAGGGTGACCTTTTTGCCTTGGTTTATAACTAAGGCTTATTCAACCCTTACAACCTCAGTTGCCTCTAGAACCGAGACAGAAAATTGAGACTTACGTTTATAAAATTAAATTACAAGCTTTAGCAATTTTATAGTTTTGTTGCACCTCACGTTTCCAGAAATTGCAGCACATAATGAAGGAAATTTCATCCACAAAGAAATTGAATCAACAATTGAATAAGCCAACAAATTAATTACGCCTAAACAAAAATGCACCATAAGTCACTTCATCTTAACCAACCAACCAAATGAAGAAATTCCATACTTACTTCAGCTGATACTTATGAATCTTGCTTCCCCTATTTTGTTCCAAATGAATCATTTGTGCAACTTTACGGTATGAAAGACCAAGCAGCTTAAATCATCACTTTAACTATCTTCACCACTTTCACAGTTGTTCATGCAGAACCCTCCAAAATCAAACAAAAACCACTTTTGGTAAATAATTGGGCAAAAACACCCAAAAAATGGACTTAAATGGCAAAACAAAAACTCAAAAAATATCAAGCAATGTGCAAAAGAACGTGGTGGCCTAATAATTGTTATTGTCATCGCGAAACGGTGGTCGAAGGGGCAACGACTGTAGGAGATGCAACTGTTGGATACAATAGAGAATAAAGCATATCTGCTACGTTTAACTTAGGAGTTTGCTTATGGAAAAATGACTTGGACAGAACTCATGCGTATTCGATTCTAAGTATCATAAGTATATGTTCTTTAAATCATCGTCAACTTGGTATGGTATTAAGGATGCAAATGATGCTCTTCTTGAAAATACTTTTTGGACCCTAGGTAAGGGTGATTATATTAATCTTTGAAATTATTGTTGGTGTTCTGACATTTTCATATCTAAATTGGATAGAATTCCTTATTTTGATAGAGTAAGTTTATATTTTATTGTTAGTTTGGCTTAGACATGTACTCATTGGAACTTTCCTTCTTTTGCTGCCAGTTTATGTGATTTTTTTTCTTCAATGGTTAATGAGGATGTGGATGTGCCTAATTGGATTTTGGTCGATACTAGTTTGCTTTCTCAAAAAGTTGCCAAAAGGTTTTACTCTTCTGGTAGGAAATGTGTGAATTGAGGAAACTTGATTTGGTTGGATGAGGTGTCACTAGGTAAAACTTTGGTTCTTTAGAAGTTGTTGTATAGTCGTTTACCTATTGATTTGGAGGTTAAAGAAAAGGAGTGATTTCATGCTCTGGTGTTCTTTGTGTGGTAATAATGTTGAATCTTTCTCTCATTTGTTCTTTCATTGTTTTATTATTATACGGTTGTGAACATGGTTGAAGGAAACTTTTTCAGAATTTGTAGTTTTCTTTTTTGGATTTGGTTGTTCAGTTTATGAAGTCTTTTTATAGTCCTTTTCACGAAGTGATTAAAGTAACTGCCATTACTGTAGTCATTTGGATGATTTGGAGGATGGAAAATCATAGTAGATTTCAGAATCCAATTGTGTTTTCTTATGCTATTTTTTCAAATTAAGAAGTTAGTGCGTATGGTGGGAAATAAATCTAAGAAACATATGAGTGATACTATCTTTGATTTTTTGGTGTTGAAATATTTCAATATTCAAACTAGGGAATGTATGGTGAATAGTGATGGTGTAGCTAGGGGTTATCCTTGTTTTTTTTTCATGTGCTAGTATTTTTAGAGAAAGCCTAGGTGAATATGTAGGTAGTTTTTAAGCTTTTTTATTGGTACAAACTTCTATTTATGCCAAGGACCATGGGCTAGTATTTTCAGAATATTATTTTTTTTATCCAAATTGATGAGAGAGATTAATTAAAAAGTATAAATATTTTAGACATTTAACTAAAAATAACTAAAATATAAATGACTTAAAATTTAACTAATTCGATTTTTATTTTCCATGTAGAGATATGATTTGGCAAAAGATAGTTAAGATTCTAAAACTTTAATTTTATTGTTAACCAAGTTCGTGGTATTTCTATTAATACATCAGTTAACGGCAATGTCTCATCTAAAAATATAAAATTTTGAACTCAAGTTTACGATAAACTTATATATATATATATATATATATATATATATATATATATATATATAATAAATATATATATATAAACAATGACAATACAAAGTAAACAATTATACATCATTCCAATTGACAATAAAATAAATTCAATTAAAAAATATAAAATTTTAAATATCAAAAAAAGTTATAAGAAAAATTTAATTAAAAATACTCATATTTATTAATTGTTAAAAAATTAATTAAACTTTCCTTTTTAGCTTATTTCTCCCAAGACAGCATAGTTTTAATTTACTAATATTTACAAACAATCATTGACTTTAAACTCCTCCACGGCAAAATAAACAAATTAATTACTTTGACTAATTTGTTTAGAAATAAGTACCAAAAGGATGGGAAATTTCTATACGCAAGAGGACTCTTATGAATATATTTTCAAGTTTCAATCAAGACTTTCCATGAAATGGAATCTGTGAGAAAAACAAAAGTTAATATAGAACCTAGAAATTGTATAGAAGAATTTATCTTACATAGCCAAATATATTTTGCAAAAATTTCAACTTTAAGCACTCAACAACATGGTTTACATCGGGATGATTAGGTACTCATGTTCCATGTACTAGTCCTCTTCAAGCCGAATGGGGTTATGCCTGCGTAAGGCACTCTAACGCTCAAATTAGTCAAATGCGTTAGATGACAATAAATGCAATAATTAATGAACATAATTAATGTACCTTATATACTGTGCTATTTATACTATATTTATGGACGTTTTACCTGGGTGGGTATGATCCATGTGAAAAATTACCTTGATTAATCTTTGGTTAATTAGTATGCTTAATCATTCCTTACTCACGATCTTAAGTAAGTCAACTTAGTCAGCGTTTTCTATATTTCAGTCCTGGTTGATCGATTTGTTGTTGGCCAAGTCACCACTGTGCATATTCAGCTAAGTACATCTAGGCATAGGTGGTCGAGATTTCCTCGGACATATATGGTACACTAGCCCCCAAACTCAATTTGTCTATATGTGAGTCTTTAGGTTGTCGCTATGGTGTTGGTATCTAGTGTCGTCATGTGCAAAGAAAAAATTGTATTGCTTTGGTCTTATCCTATAAGTATAGTAGCCCCTGTCCTCGAGGAGCGTGTTGAGGAAGAGGTTGTAGTTATTAGGTGTCAAGCTTGATTAGATGTTAGAGGTGAAACATTGTCAGGTTGCACAAGAAACGAAGCAACATTGAGAAGGTAGAGGGTTGCAAGCTTTGGCCGTTAGATATGAAAAGATCTAAAAATTAAGATGGAGTTGGAATACGAAAGGTTGCTAGCGTTTTGCAATAAATAAAGGGCTCATTTGTGTTAGATGAACACCTTGGTTTTTAAAACCTCCTTTGCTGCCAATATCTTTAAGGAAAGTTTTCAATAATTTAGCACCAACTAGTAATAGGTATATCTCATAGTGGTTCCAATATGGGTTTTGGTGAAGGGACGAGTAGTGAAAGTAGTCGGGCTTCGTCATCCTCTAATGCATCATTAGCAGGCACTTGAGGGGTAGTCCGAGAGGTAATCATAGAGAACTAGGAAGATCCTCCTAAGGAGGTTGCTAAGAACAACTTACCTTTGAGGGGGAGGGGGATACGATTGGGTATATCCCTTAGTCAAAAATACTTTTTTAAGTTTAGGTGGTCGTCCATCCTGAACTCATGGCTGAATAATATATGTTTGAGAATGAGAAGGTAGAGGGTGTCTAGTAATGTCAATAAGGATGTCTTTGAAGGATGATTGATGGATATTGATGATGTAGCAGCTACCAAGGTAAATAGTAATGTCAACGTTGGAGTCGAGGTCGATAGTGGATTTGATGAAAGCGCTAGGGTGATTTCTTTTGCTGCAACCGACCCCAACCATGCTGATAAAGAGATGATAAACCCTAATGATGATGCTTACAAGAGTTGTTGTTATTGTTTGTTATTTGCCAATTTTTTGTTTAATAGGCCAAAACTTGTATTCACTCATCTATTGTCGAAATTGTGCCTTTTCACAGGTTGTTTCTTTTTGTTGCACTTTATAAGATAAAGTTTTCCAAACTTTGCGAGTGTCGAGGTCGACATGTATTGGGTCGAGTATAATTGTCTTTCAATATAATGATAACTATAACGAATTATGAAAATAATCTTAGGTATAATAGACTTGAAATTTCAAAGTTATTGATGGGAAATTTGTTAGTTATTTCTATCCATCTAAGGCCAATAAGGTAGGCGGTGAATGACTTTGCAAGGCGTTCAACCAAAACTGACAAGTTAGTCAGCATGGAACTAATTAGATGAATTCAACCAGGATCGACATGGTAGTCGGCAAGGAACTAGTTAGATGAGTTCGAGTAGGACCGACATAGTGGTCGACAAGGAACTAATATGTTTAACCAGGACCGGCATGGTAGCCGACAGGGAACTAATAGAAGATTTCAATTAGGACCTACATGGTAGCCAGTAGGGAACTAATTAGATGAGTTTGACCAAGACCAACATGGTAGCTACCAGGGAACTAATAGATGAGTTCAACTACCAACATTGTAGTCAACATGGAACTAATAAATGAGCTCAACCAAGACCAACATGGTAGCCGACAAGGAACTAATAAATTATTTCAACCAAGACCGACATGGTAGTTGACAAGGAACTAATTAGATGAGTTTGACAAGGATTGGCATGGTAGTTGACAGGGAACTAAGGGATGAGCTCCACCAAAATTGGAATGGTAGACAAGGAACTAATTAGATGAGTTCGACCAAGATGGGTATGGTAGCTGACATGGAACTAATAGATGGTTGTAAAATTCTCCAAGTTAAGAAGGTATAACATAGCTTTGCACATAGATAAATCTCTCATTTTATTGATCAAATGCCTCAATAAAACCTTCTCGGTCAAAAAACCCTCCATAGGGAAAAAAGATCGAGTAAGGAAAGAGTAGATTGTAGGTTACAAGTATCCACCTATTACAAACATCTAGTTGAAATAAAATTTTAAATGAGTTACATTCCAAGTATCAGGTATAAGTTATCTTGACAAATATTCTAGGTTGTAAGTGCCATTGACGACATCTTCAACTACTCGAAATGGTATTTCGTAGTAGGCAGATAATTTGTTGTACTTTTTTGTCGTTCTATCCTTGGTAGCCGCTTCAAGGATTCCAGCTCTCTCTCGCTTTTCAACAATTAAGTCTAAGTTGGTTTAAGACAATCATCATTGTGCTCCTCTCGTCGAGGAGATGGTTCTCCAATTTCCACTTGCATCATGGCATCGATGTTGTATATTAGGCTGAAAGGTGTTTCTTTGGTTGAGGAATGGGGAGTGCACTTGTATGCCTACAAAACCTCTAGTAAATCTTTTGGCCACCTGCCTTTGGCCGAGTCTAGTCTCTTCTTCAGCTTTACTAGTACAACTTTGTTCATGGCCTCAACTTTCCCATTTGATTAGGGATGTTCCACTAAGCTTGTGATATGCTTAATGTCGATGTTGGCATAGAACTCGACTAGGCTTTTATCTATAATATGCCTTCCATTGTTAGTGATGATAGTATTGACAGACTGTGTTCTTTCATACAAACTTCTATATGCTAGGTAGTAATCATCGCCAAAGGCTCTACTTTGATCCATTTAGTTAACTAATCAATGTCGAAATAGAATATTCCTTTTAAGTTATTATCCCATGTTTTTCTACTTCTTTTTTCTTTTATTGTAATAAAATTTTCATATTTTGACAATGATATCTAGCTTGAATTTATTTGGAAGTCTTTCCTATTGGACCAGTGTAATGTTAAAAAAAAAAAAAACTACACATGAAATATGATCTCATGTTTAACAACTTCCTAAAAATCTAAAGCTAATATGAGATATGAGAGTTTCATATTTATCTTAATTTTTCATAAGTTAGAGTCATAATAGTTTAAACTTATGCAGCAAGCATTCTTGGACTGATAATGAAATTCCCAAACAAATTAGTCAACGTTTTTAGGGGTGCTAAACATAATAAAAAAATTTAGTTTATTTACATAAAATTCTGTTTATTGATACAAGAACTATATACAGGGATATTTGATTTTTTTTTTCAACAGTAGGCAAAGCTGCCTATTTTATTACGAAAGTAGGTAAATCGTGTAGCCCCACACGTTTTTTGTGTGAAGAAATCGTGTGGGAGACACATGTTTTTGGACCTGAAGTCATGTGGGGAGAAGACGTTTTTGCTTTATAGTCGATTACTGATGTGTATTTTGTGATTCTAGGATTCTGTAATCGATTACTCCTATTGAAGAAAATCTCAGTTATTGTAATCGATTACCAAATAAGTGTAATTGATTATAGAAACCCAAAACCACAAAATACACATCAGTAATCGATTACAACCCATCGTAATCGATAACAAAACAAAAACGTCTTCAGGTCCAAAAATGTCTGCCCCTCACACGATTTCTTCATTACACCATTTCTTCATACAAAAACATGTCAGGATGGCACAATTTACCTACTTTTGTAATTTGTTTAAAAGCTGTCTATTTTCGTAAGAAAAGAGACATATTTGCAATGGCCCCCCTAAGATTTTTGAAATTTTTTAATATTATATACATTTTAAAAATTTTGATTTTTTTTAAGTTTTTTAAAATTATAAGTAATATATTTTATAAATAGATAAAAATTAAATTGTTTATCTTTTTATTTCTTTTATAAAATATAACCAATTAATGTTAATAGATAATAAAATACAAAATTAAATATATAAAGAATAAAAATATTTAGGTTTAATTAATTTTTGGGTTAGTATTTTCATCTAAAAATGTCAAGTTAGTTATTAAGTTTTTTTTAGTCTTAATTTGATTCCGACCTTTGAAAAATTGATACAATTTGGTTATTCTCGTTAAATTTATTAAAGTGGATCAACAATTTTCATCAAGATTGATAGTGAGATTATGTTAATTACACTAACAAAACAAACTATTTTTATTTACATATTTAATTTTAATGAAAAAATATTGATTTATTTCAAGAAATTTAATAAAAATAACCAAATTGCATCAGTTTTTCAAAATTCATAACCAAATTGAAACTAAACAAAATTGAAGGGCCAACTTAACATTTTTGAACTAAAACAATAACTAAAAGAATAATTAAACCAAATATTTATTAAGGTATTTTTTATGTCCTTTCTTGTTGTCTTCTTAATTTTACAAAAATTGTACTCATCTCTCACTGTCATATTTTTTTTTTAAGAAAAAAGGTAATTATTTTTTCTCTCATTTCTCTTTTTTATTTTTTGAAGAAAGGAAAAGTAATTATCTTTTATCTTACTTGATAATGAAATATTAATTTAATAGTTAACATTGTTTCTTTTATCTCATGAGCCTTTAGTATATTCATTTTTTATGAATATAGAAGAAAAATAATGTATTATGTGTTTTTTCATAACCGATTTTTAATTGTTACTTAACTATATTATATTTTTCCTTTAATATTTACACTTCTCAAATTTTTTAGTAATGTATGATAAATTATTTTTAATATTATTTTAAAAAATTGGTATATTGATGAAGAATAAAAGAATAAATTCATTATTCAAAAGTGATAAAAGTAAAATTATTCGTGAAAATGGAAACAAGATAAATTATATTTTTCACAATATTATACTAAAGATCAAATTATTCGGTTAGAGAAACCAATTCTTAAAATATTATACTAATAATCCAACAATTTAATGATTAAAGAATTATATTATTTTGGTTCTTCCAAAATTTGTGAGTAAGATCCGCCGCTGCATATTTGCCTACTGTGGACAGAAAACCAGGATATTTACGATAACACTTTTTCTTTACATCTTAGTATTAAGTTATAACTTTTGCTGGGTCATTTTATGTTACTGTCTACAACAACTATTTCCACTCCTCAACCAAGTACACCCTTTTACAGATGTTTAAACTTGAGTTGGTGTAGCATGTGTGGTTGAAGAGGTCGTAGGGCTTTCTGCAACATCACTTACTTTTCTTGACATTCTTCTCTTTGCATGATTACATTGTTGAATGATCATTGTGGTTAGTTTCCAGATTGTTTTCTCTTCACTGTTTGCATAATTAATACGGAAAATGTAAACCAAGAGAGAAAATGTTGATGTGCCTGCTGTGAATATGAAGAGGACCCAGAAGCTGTTCGGGCTAAGACTTGCAGTTTTTCCATTTACACCTGTGTCTTCACATTCCTCTAATGCAAGCATTTTGTTCTCTAATTCACGTACCTTCCCGGTTTCTACTAAATCTAGAAGTGCTTTGTTTACATCAGGAATAAATGGAGACCCCCTTGGAAATGCCTAACACAAGTCAACACAGAAAGAGTATATTTTAGAAGAATATATTAGAAAGTAGATTGTGAGCACGGGCATAAATATAAGCTATGAGAGTATTGTTGCATCACATACAAATGCAAATCCTCCAATTTTGTACGAAGGCCCGGCTTGAATAAACTCTCTACAGTACTTGGCTAGGAAAATTTTGGCTGCAGGAACTTCAAGAAAGGCAGCTCCTATTTCTTTTCTTCTGAGAGCTTCAGCATACTCTTCAAGTTCACCATAGTTCCTCATGTTTTCAGGGTGAAAATGTAACACTTCATTCACATAGTGTTTCAGAAAGGATCCTGAACCGTATCCAACCCTGATGTTGCTATTCCGTAGCTGATCAATATTATCTATAGTTGGTTCAAGCCGTTCAGCAGTTAGCATGCTGGCAAGGTTAGCTGTGTAAGTCTGTGTTATGATAAGTGCCACAAACAACCACACCACCATAACCATCTTTGATAAATTGCTATGTAACTTGTCTCCTGTGTTCAGTCAAATGAACCAAATTACAATTATCTAAGTATTCAACAACGAGATAAATGATGGCATGAAAGAACATAAAATCTTAAACTAATTACCATCTAACTTGATTAGAGGGGTCAATGCCAACCAAGCCATGGTCCCAGTTTGATTCAGCATGGAACCTGTAATTTCAGGACTGTGGCGTCTTTCCAACATCCACAGAATAAAGCCATTGTAGATAACCATGGCCAGTATCAGAACCCACATAGTCTTTGTAAAAGGTTTCATAAACAACCAAGCTCTATGATCCACTTGTGATTTAAGGGGCACTACCATCACCACTCCCGGATCAGTGTATGGCTGAGTGAATTCTGCATACTGATATCGATATGAAATTATGGTCACATCAATTACTGCATCGAAATTCTGTTTTCATGCATACACAAATGAAGATGTGGGAACAAATGTCAGTAACTATATATGAAATCCAAATACAGATAGTATAGTTAAAAAGTCTTACCTTCAAATAAACTTGCTTCACCAAATTATCATATGTGTCATTGAATGGATAGAATTTGTAGGGCAAGTGATAGGGCAGCAACTCCATAGTTGCTCTAAAAAGATCAATGGTGAATCCCTGGAAAGTGGTGGTATTTTCTGTTTGGTCTTGAATTACATTTATGAATTGTTTCAATGTTGCCAAAACGGGGACCCCAATTCTTAGTGGTTTATCCAATGCTTTAATCCATCCTCTTGGAGTTCCCCAAGGTCTTCCTGGCCATAAAACTTGTCCAAGTTCCTTCATTGAAGAATTGAAAGCAGCATTTTGGCCTATAATATTTGAGAAACCTAGTCCATTTGTCCAGAACCCAATTTCCTTACAATCTTTCCCCATCACATTGATGATCTGAAAAGTATCTGAAGGATCTAACTTTTGGTCACTGAAATGAATTTTTCCACTTAAGCCAGTAAAATTATTAAGCAGAATCTTATCCAGTAACGTTTGATCCTTTTTGTTGTTTGTTTGGATCATGGATAGAGCAAGAGTCCATGCAGCATCATAAGCACGTGCTGCAAATATCCCAGGCTCATTGTTAAGCTCATGAGGATTCTCTGAGCTAAACCTTTTTCTAAATTTAGGGTAGAAGTCCTCATATTGAAGCCCTATTTCTGGGAAGTAGCTCTTTATTCCAACTATCCCTTGCATTGAGGATATAATGGAAGAGTTCAAGGAATGGACAAGACTTGTAAGAGGATCAGTAACGATCCACACATAACCTTTCTCCATCATTCCCAATTCCTTTGCAGTTTTAAACAGGTTTATGGCCAAAGGAAGTGACAAATTAACAACAAAAACTCTGCAATGACCATCCCTAAGATTCTCTAGTTCTTGAGACAGTGCAGATGAGCTTAACGGAGGGATGGCCAAAACATGGCTTATATGAACACCTGCTACATTAAGATCTCTATAGAGATGAGAGAACATTCTTGTGGATGAAGAATCGGTATCATCGTATATTATGTTAACGTTGTACCATTCAAAGGAATGTAAAATAGCTGCTACTGCTTTCATCTGCTTAAATTGATTAGGTGAGATTTGCACAAGGTAGGGCCACTTCAAAGTTGACCAGTTTGGAGTTGCATCAGCTAGAGATAGAACAGGGGTCATGTTTTGGCTACAAATATCAGCCACTAAGGTTGTCTCTTTCCATGTTTCAGGTCCTATTATTGCTTCCACTTTCTGTGTATCAATCAGATCTCTAGCTGCATAAGAAAGGGCGGGAATTGTTGGACACAGCTTAGAAAGATCTTGATAATTGTTTCAATAAACTTTCTCATAAACACTTTAAAACAAGAATGAAAATATAACATGAAATGAATTAGAACTAATTTTTGAAGAAGTGAATGTTTTTTAGAGAAGCTAAATGAATTAAGCTAACTTTTAGAGAAGCTAAATTAAAACAATTTCTCCCATAAAGTAAATCAGTTTATGTATAGAATACAACTATATTATATACCTTTCATCTCTTAATTTTCTATAAATATTTATGAAAAACAAAATCAACCAGATGACGCAATACTAGAAAATCCTACTACAATCTCATTTCTGACACCAATTTTCGGTTTGAAGCCAAAACATGAGTGTTTCATGGAAAACAAAAAGGTTGGATAAATCAAAGATCACTTTATCGGAGAAGAGAAAGGGAGGAAAGAAGTGAAAAAATTTCATAACAGTTCTGATGAAAATTAAGCTTCTGCTTACACATGAAAAGATGCAGAAATTGTTTTAATCTGATACTCAAACTCTTATTCTGCTTTTATCAATATTTAAATGATGATAATATACAACTAATTATTCTAAACCAAATTGTGTAAATGTCTGCATAGGACTGATGTATAAAGACTGGTTTGGAAATTTTGTCAGCCATTAAAAACCATTTTGGCTTTTAGAGGAAGACCGACTACAGTGTGCCCAGGCCGGCTATATATATATATAACGACAACAAGTCTTAATTGTACATACAAATATATACTTTATTGATTTTTATATATTAAATTTGAATCTCAACTCTATGTGATATTATTTTTATAAAGAATATACCTAACCTTTTACTTTTAAAGTGAAGATTTTATTAATCCTTAACTAGCTGTTACTAAAAAAACCGGAATATTTTTGGATTGTGAAAGTTTAGGGAGTAAAATTTCCAAATATATAAAATTTTGAAATTGGTTATATAATAAAAAATGAGCCGATGATTTATACAATTTATTTTTTTAACTTATTCATTTTCAAAAAATTTGTCTTCTTAGTTTAATTTTGCATGACACAATGAAAATATTATTCTCGACAACGAGGATATTTCTTATTTATTCCATTCTTCTTTGACGGCCTAATAAGATGCTTCTTTTAATTTACATTTCAACTTTTATCTATCTATTCAAAGTACGAAAAACTTTTATCTATTTATGAAATTTTTTTATTTGTCCGTTCTTTAAACACAAATTAACTTAAAACTCATTCTTATAATCTTTCAAATTTAATTGTCTATGATTTTGAATTATTAATAACATTTTTGCATTTCAGTTCAATCATTCATAATGTACAATTAAGCTAATAATTTATTATGATAGAGGGGTTTATAATAGTTTTTTATGAAGTTGAATAGAATATGAAAGAATGAAAGAGTAGTGGGAAATAAGAAAGACCTGCTAGAGCAGCCTGAAGAGGATCAGCATGTGAGTCCCTTATCTGTAAACCAAAACTTTGATTGCTATAATGATAGAAATCTTCCATTGCCATCTTAACAGCTACTATCTCCTCTTTACCATTACGAGAGTTGTTGTCTGCAATAACTCCTATGGTACCCTTCATCTCCACATGCATGCCATCATCAACAGTTGTTTTTCCTAATGCAGTGCTCATCAAACAAAGAAGAGGAACAAGCACATGCAAGCTACCCATAATACCAAACAACATCACTCTTGTTATGCATAATTCAGCCATATATTCCTTTATATGTAGCCACAAAAAACTTGTCAAGTCAATTCATTGAGTCAAATTCCATTCTTCTAGACTGAAAGAAGTTTAGTGGGAAAGAGTGACAACTTACCTTCACCTTTAAGATACTTGTCTAATTATATAGTAATAGTTGTTGATGTCAATAGTCACTCAAAACCTTTTAAAAAACTAAGGAATGATTAAAAAAATGACATCTTGATGTTAGTGATTATTCAAATTAAAGTTTTTACGAGCTGTATAAATATGTATTTTTTTTAATCATTAAACAAATATTAATCCTTGATGATATTCGGTTATAGAAGAGAGAAGGATATGCCGGGATTTTAAATGTGAATTTGAGTTTTGTATTGACTATGAAATGATGGGTCTAGGGAGAATTCAAGGGAGAATTCATTGAAGAGACACAATAATAGTGAGACCTGAGTCCAACGTACATAAATGATTAATATCACTTTAAACTCAAAACTTTAAGACAATGTGTTTATGGGTCTACATCCTTATATGATGTTCAAATTTTTCATTGGTGTTGTGTCGTCTCCCCAATCAACCCTCTCTCTAAAGACCCATCAGTGGTATAAGAGGTGATGGTTAGTCTTAGTGATCGGCTCATATATACAAGTAAAATTTGGTTCCTGTATCGAAAATCTTTATGACGAAGGGTTCAGGTAAGTGTTTCCCATTAAGATGAATGATAGTACGAAAGGGGTACTTGTGATTGAGAATGTTTTTGCTTGAGGGGGAGTGTACTAATGTGGAATGGGCTAAAGATTGTTAGAAATCCAAGTGTGAGTCTAAGTTCCATATTGCATAAAAATAAGAAAGCTGAGCAGTATAAAATGATGAAGAAACAAGACACATTTGTATATGTCTTGTATGTCTTAGTTGGTGGATTTTAAACTAGTTGAAATGATTTAATAACATGAGGGACCACCTTACAACAATGTTGAGTATTTTGAGAAAGAAAGTTTATGCCACTTTTTTTAATTAGAGTTTTGGATGAGGTAAGTAAAGCTACTAGAGGTTGTGACATCAACCCATGATATTACAGTTGACCCCTAAAAAGTGGAATTGTGTTACAATGGGAGAAATCCAAGAAAGCATTTGATATGATCCTATTCAATAAAAACTAGGATCAAATTTCTAAATTTAGTTCCTCCCGTAACATAAATGAAAAAAATAAGAGAAAAACGTAGAAATAAGACAAAGATGAAGATGCCACAATCTAGCAAAATGATGAGTCAATGAAGATTTGCCACAAAGATCTCAATCTTTGGTAAGAACCAATGTTCTATGACAAGAACCAAGTGAATCACCTCTTAATGAATTCAAAATTTATATAATGATTATCAAAAGTCTTTACATTTGCTATTGATGCATGTATATATAGATCACAAGTGTTTAGGTAACTCTAAAAACCCAAAAGAAAGCTTAAATACATTCGGCGCAAAAATAACTCGAAAAGGTAGTCTACAAAGACAAACTCTTTGCCCAGTGAGCACAAACTCGTTGATGAGCTCACCTAGTGAAGTTTACAATTTGTTAAAAATTAAAAGAACAAATAACGAATATTTTAAAATGCTGAAAGTTATTGTATAAGTGTGCTCTAAGTCATGATCTTCATGTCTTTTTCATTCCAAGTTTCATGGGGCATCATGAGCTTTTAAGAGATCTGTTCTTCAAACTTTTGGTCCTTAACCTTGTCATAGGTCTCTAGATCCAATACAAGAAGAACTTAAGGAGGATTCATTGTAATTCAAAGGACCTTTGGTAAGATGAGAATGAACTAACCTTGTGTGTAGTAGGGTGAAACCCATTGTCAAAGAACAATGACCACCACAAGTGCAAAACTTGCCAAAGTCCGATATCAATGCATATGTCTAGATAATTGAGTCTTTTTTAGTCTTTAATTGTGATATGTGTAACTCTATTAATGCTTTGTGTGTTATGTTAATGTTAGTTCTATTATATGGAAACTTTTTTGCATATTAGCTTACCTTTTTACTGTGTTGTTATGTTTTGTGTTTGTTTTCTTCTTTTGCAATGATCACCTTAATTAGTGTGAGTGGATGAGGAAACAAGATTGGATCCAGTCTAGGGTGAGGAAGATGCAATATCTTTTTGTTTAGAGCCTTATGTAAATAGATCCTTTTGCAAAATTTTGCGATGTTCATAGTATCCTTTAGTTTAGGATATGTATCGAACTTTCACTATATCTTTTGTGGGATGACTATAATAGAGTAGCTATATGTTGGGTTTACCTTGCTTGATATTATCATATATATAATGTTTTGTTTAGTAGTTATTATGCTATTAAATGGGATGTCACGTTTTTTATATCAGAGTAGTTGTTTCCTTAGGCGATTTGTATGTATAGGCGTGTATGGTTTATATAGTGCGTTTTATGTGTTACTATAGTTAGTTGTGTCATTTTCTTTAAGTTGGACTAATTGTTTTTCTTTATGTGAGCAGAATAATGGCACCTAGGCTAGCTCTCCTTCCGCTTCCAACCTCAGATATGCCAAACATGGCAATAGCCATAGAGTCCATGGCAACGGCTCTTCAACAATAGAGTGATGCCATGATGTAGCAACATTGGGTGGCCTTATAGCACATGGAAGTTGTTAGGCTGTCTTTGTAGTTGGCTCAACAGTTGCACCTCACTACCTTGCGTTAGTTGGAAGAAAATTGTGCAACATATGGCTATTCCTAAGCTCCACACTCTTGTGAATGAATGAAGTTTGGAAGACTTCCTGAGGCATTAATCAACTAGCTTCAATGGGAAAACCAGTCTTAGTGAAGCTTATGAGTGGATTAAGGACATGGAGAAGATCTTTTATGCCTAAAGGTGTCTGAATTAAAATAGGTTGGCCTATGCAGTTTATATGTTGATTGGAGAAATTGAGCATTGGTGGACTAATTTGAGGCTCATGATGGAAGAAAGAGGAGAAGTTGTGACTTGGGATGTGTTCGAGAAACAATTCTTTGTTGAGTACTTCCCGAACAGTGTGAGATATGCAAAGAAAGAGGAAATTTTTGAGCTTGTGCAAGGGAGTATGTTTGTAGTTGAGTATATGGAGAGGTTCAGACATATAGGGTGTTTCCACTTCTTACCTTTGAATGAAGAGTGGCAGTGTCAAAAATTTGAGAATGGTTTTAGGGGTGACATCAAGATGATGGTAATGCCTTTTGTGTGACTAATGCTTCTACCTTGTTCACGGACTATATGAACATAATCTTTAAGCCTTTCTTTGATTAATTTATCGTAGTTTTCATATACGACATTCTTATCTACACCAAAACTCATGACAAGCATGTTGAACACTTAAGTACAATACTTGGGATTTTGAGAGAGAATAAGTTGTAGCCAAACTGCCAAAGTGTGAGTTTTTGATGAAAGAGGTGTAGTTCTTGTGACATGTGATGTCAGTTCATGGCATAATAGTAGATCCAGCTAAAGTGGAAGCAATGTTGTAATGAGAGCATCCTAATTTTGTGACAAGGATAAGGATTTTTGTGGATTTAGCTAGCCACTAGGAATTCATAAAAGGATTCTCTACAATAGTAGCACCTTTATCTCAATTGACTTGCAAACGTCAGCCTTTTGCTTGAACTGATCGGTGTGAGAAAAGTTTTCAAGAACTCAAGAGGAAGGTTGATAAGTGATCTAGTGCTTGTAATTCTCGACATAGGTAAGAGGTTTATTATGATGCTTCTCATTAGGGGTTAGGTAGTGTGCTCATGCTAGAGAAAAAAATGTGTGGCATATTCTTCGAGGAAATTTAAGGTTCATGAGAAGAATTATCCCACTCATGACTTCGAGTTGATAATGGTAGTGTTTTTCTTGAAGATATGGAAACACTATCTCAATGGTGCACATTTCAACTATTCAACGACCATATGAGACAAACATGATGGATAAAGTTTAAGAAGAATTATGATTTTGAGCCGCTATACCACAATGGAAGGCAAATTTTGTTGCAGATGCTTTAAGAAGGAAGGTTGTGCATATGTCTCATACGATGATCATGGAGCTTGAGTTGGTGAAAAAATTCAGAATCATGATGTTACAGGTGGAGTTTGAAGTATATTTCATTAGGTGTAGTCATCTGACTATATCTAGTGATTTCTTTTTTGTTTGATCAGAGAGAAACAGTTGGAAGATCCTAGCCTACAGAAGACAAGGGAGTTACTTGGAACAAAAAACGCTAAGGAGTTTGTGATGGGATCAAATGGTGTGTTAAGGTTTAGAGATAGAGTTTGTGTGATAGACGATGCATGGTTGAAGAGGTTGTTGATCTTGGAAGAAGGGTACAAGAGTTATTTTAGCATGCATCCAAGCATGACTAAAAGATGGGCAATTAAAGAGGATGATCCAGTCATTATAAGACCTACTGAGAACATGTGTTCTAGATGATTTGGATGATTTGGGGGAGTTTAGTTGTAACAATAGCTATTAGGTAAGCATTAGTATGACAACTTATAAGGCTCTATATGGCAGGCGATGTAGAACTCCTTTGTGTTGGTACCGAGATAAGGAGACAATGTTGGTAGGGCCTAAGTTGTTGCAGCAGATCACATAAAAGGTGAATAATATACATGAGAGGATGAAGGCCTCCAAAGTAGGTAAGAGTCCTATGTTGACCAGAGAAGAAGACCTTGGAGTTTCTAGCTGGGCATCATGTCTTCTTGAGGGAAACTTCAACCACTATTGTGGCAATGAATATTCATTCAAGAAAGGTTTCTCCTAAGTTCATTGGCCCATACTAGATTTTTGGAAGAGGATTGGACCTTAGGCTTATGAGATTGTCTTGACTCCTCAATTGGCAAACCTTCACTCGATGTTTCATGTTTCTTAGTTGAGGAAGTATGCCCGATCCTTCTCATATGATAGAAGTGGAGGATGTTCATATTAGAGAAAATCTTTTAGTGGAGGTGCAACATGTTGGTATAGAGGATTGTCAAACAAAGAAACTTAGAGGAAAAATCATCAGTCTAGTCAAAGTTGTCTATGATAGGAGGAAAAATGACTCTACTTGGGATTTAAAGTAGGATATAAGAGAGTCATACCCACATTTGTTCTCCAGTAAGTCAAATTTTTTAGGTTGAAAATTTTTGTTGTTAGAGAAAATTTAAAGACCTAGAAAATCGTATTTTAGAATTAATGGTGTTTTAAAAAAATTAATACTCAATTATTTTAATATTAACATGTTTGAGTATAATAGAAAAGTTCATAAATTGATTTCAATATTTAAAAACACAAAATCTTTAGAAACCATTTTTCTAGAGCTTTCTCACTTCTCTCTAGGCTTGCTCACTCCCTACTCCTCTGTTTGAAGATTAAAGACCACTAGAGTGATCCTCGCGGCAAGCTCTTCAATTTGGGCCAAGTAGTCTTTCAATTTGAGTAATTAGATTTTCTACCTTTTTATTGTTCTATTTGTTTTTCCCCTTGCATGTGAGTTTTTATGGCTTGCATGTGGCATTCGAATCTTCTATATGATTCTTTGCTGATTAGTGGTCCTAATGGTGTGCTTGATTGTGTTTGTGATGTTCCTAGGGGTAGATAGAGCTTCTTGTATGTTTGAAGGTGTTTTGAGATCTCTGAACTATTTTAGTCGTTTCATAGATAAGGGATGCTAATTTTAGTGACTCTATGTTTTGAATTATGCAACTGATTGATTTTAATAGTGAAATTGTATTGGTATGATTGAAATTGATTAATTGATAAGTTGAGCTATGAAATTAGGTTAGTATTTTTTATGCAAATTAGATTGTGTGATGGAAATTGAAGTGTTATATGACTGGTATTGCAAATACGATGAATTGAGCTAATGAGTGTTATCTATTACGAAATTAGTAGGTTTTGGAATTTGTACGTAGCATTGGTATGAATTTGTATGGTTGAATATGCATAATTGCATAATTTCATTTTCTACAATTGTGCAGACTCATTGGACAGAGGACTACATCACTAGGAGACATCAAGGTCAAAGAGCCCACTAACTTTATGGCCGTTGGGCAAAAATGTTCTAGTTCATAGACTCCAAAGTTAAATATCTCACTGACTTTGTTATTGTTGGTTGTGACTAAACTCTTCTTGGCGAATTTTGGCAATTAAATCCTTGTGAGGTTCAGTGGTATTTTTGTTGGGTGACGACTCTAAAACAATTTTCAAATAACAATGGGTGAGTTATTGCGAAAATTGTTTCAGTGCTAGTATCTATGGGCGAGACTTCTAGTCACTGGACAAGTAGGCCTTCAGGCACTGCTCGGTGAGCGAGTGGATGCTTTCGTGAGTAGAACTACAGTAAAGTGATTCATTCAATTCTATGTTAAGTAATTATGTGTGTTCAATGTAATAGTAGAAGTTATTAAGAGAATTATCTATTATGTGATTTGTATAAGAATGGTGTGCACTAATCCAAGGTGAATTAGGTTTAAGTTTCTTTAAGTGTATGCATTGATATAGGTTTCAATATTGGAGGTTATCATGATACTCTAATAATCATCCACATTCATGTAGAGGAGGATATGTTATGTGGTGAGAGTAGCAGGAGGTACTGGTCTAGGAGTTTTACCTTTGCATAAGATGAGAATGGGCTAACCTCGTGTGTGGTAAGGTGAAGTCCATTGGTAGTGGCTTTATAGAGCAGTAGAGATTACCACAAGTGCAAAATTTTCCAAAGTCTGATACCAATGCATGTGTCTGGATAATTGAGTCTTGTTCAGTCTTTAATTGTGATATTCTTAACTTTGAATGCTTTGTGTGTTATGTTAATGTTAATTCTATTATAGGGAAACTCATTTGCATATTAGCTTACCTTTTTGTTGTGTTGTTCTGTTTTGTGTTTGTTTCCTTCTTTTGCAATGACCGCCTTAATTAGTGAGAGCAAATAAGAAAATAGGAGTTTATCCGATCAAGGGTAATGAAGATTCGACTATTTAGCTTTCTATTTAGAGCCTTTTGTAAATATATCCTTTTGCAAAATTTGTGATATCTTTTGTCATCTTTCATGTTTCCTTTAGTTTGGGATATGTATCTAACTTTCTTTAGTATATATTTTTCATATGACTGTAATAGAATAATTATATATTAAATTTCTCGTGCATTTTGTTTAATAGTTGTTATGATATTAAATGAAATTTTACATAAACTATCTTAAAACTGATAGAATAAAATAAAATATCACTAAAAAATTAAGTACCTAACTAAGAGCGTTCTCTAGAAATATTTGAATTAGTTTTTATTTTATGAGGTGTCTTGAAATTCCTCATTTCATGTTGGAACTTAACTTTCTGCATGCCGACTTACCAGAATAATTAACCTTCTAAGATATTCACGTCAATCCACCAATATAAGTATATTTTATTATTTATTTTATGTACCTTCAAACATACCACTATTGCCAAGAAATTTGAATTGGTACGAAAGTCGCCTCAATTCCTATATGACCACTTCAAATAAAACACACTTAGGGAAGTTAACTTCTGTGTTGGTTAACACAAATATATAAATACATATATACTTTATTTTCGTACAATTTTTTTATTCTTTTACGATGGATGTATTCATATATGTATATTAAAAAAAGGACTGTTGAATCTTCATTGAAATTTTATAAATAATTTAATTTTGTCTCGAGTAACTATCATTGACTTCTTCATATAAGTTGTTATAGTAAAAATTGTATGTTAATAAAACAAATTTGAATATTTTTGCTTTTAATTTATACCCGATTGTAGTCCTTTAGAATTATATATATACATATAATCAGATAAGAATTTCCATTATGAACTAATAAAATATTATTAGTGTGATTCTTAAGATGACCACTCTTCTTAAAATGCAACTTTCCTTCAACTTTTTCATACTTTATTCTCTTTTTAATCTTAAAATGATTTAAAAGTTATAATTAAAATGGTTAAGAAATTATAACATTACAAGATAAGAATTAAGTTGAACCAAACTTCACTTTTTCAACTTAAATCCAAACAAACATTGAACAGATTAAATAATATTATTTAACGGAAAAACATTCACCGTGTTGATTTGAATACATAGACCGTTTTGAATATTTTGACATTCAATGAAACGTAAAACAAACTTATGAAATAAATGGATTAACTTTCAATAATTCTTTAATTTAATTTTGGGATTTCAAATGTTAAAACAAACATACCCTAAGCCATATTTAGATGCCTTAGAATAAGTTTGTTTAATTTATGAATGCGTTAAATCGGAAATTCTAACACTGCTTTAAAATTGTTTTTTTTTCTATGAATAAGACTAATTAATTGTTTCTTTGATTCAATGTCTTGTATTTTAAAATATAAATTTTATAACTATTGAGTTTGTTCTTTTATGTATTTATTTTTCATAAACATGTATTAAGGTTTCTTCTTAAATTAGTTAAATTAGTATGTTTATATGTTTGAAACTAATTTGACTAGAAATGAAAAAAAAAAACAAAAGTCATTAAAATAAAAGTTCAATTCTTCGAAGAAGAAAAACAAACCAATCTGAATTAGAAAATTAAATCGAATTGCATTTGAAAAAAAAAAAAAAAATTTTTTTTAAAACAAAAAAAAATTATAAAATAAAAAAAAAAATTTTATTAATTTTTTTTTTTTTTATATTTTT
>Ga0214543_1002281_pt1 | contig 37698 bp, 8 predicted proteins | sample CNSS2metaG_FD_160094 | JGI IMG/M metagenome (GOLD analysis project Ga0214543, IMG submission 160094) | Root nodule microbial communities from cowpea collected in UCLA plant growth center, Los Angeles, California, USA - CNSS2 | ecosystem: Host-associated > Plants > Roots > Nodule | place: USA...
TTTTTAATAAAATTGTTTATTTTTTTTTTTTTTTTTTTTTTTTCTCACTTTTATATATGTTTCTCACTCTATGCATCTTACACTATACATTTCTTTTTCTTTTTTTTTTCAATGAACACCTTCCATTAACTTACTTTCTGCTAATTCCGGTGAAAACCATTAAAATATTGTCACAAACAAATTGTTATACTCTCCATAAATCTTAAAATATATTATGCTAATGTTATTGAAATTTTTTGTCATAATTATGTTAAAAATAAACTTAAGATACTATTTGATTAGTTCAGTTGATGAACTCATTGTGATTCATCTACTATGAAAGATTTAGAAAGTATATATGAGATATTAATGGACGAATTTTACATTAACCGTGAAAGCTTTGCTCCTATAAATATATGTTTTCAATTTGGTGCGGATTTAATTTTCAAAAATTAAAACAATTTTTCAATTTCTTTATTTTAGTTAAAATTTCTTCTAAAACTCACTTTGATGAATTTGGTACAAAAATTAAATTCAATATATTGATCACTAATTATTTACATTTGCTTGATGATTTTTATTTTATCAATAATAAAAAATTAATTGAACAAAATGTGTATTTGGGATGTCCAAATCCTTTTTCAAACAAAAAAAAAACTAAAAATACAAACATAGAGATTATTTAACTCATGCAAGGCAAAACTGAAAAAAAAATGTTGTCTCTATCTCTTACAAACAAAAAATCCATTCAGTTATAATATCTCTGCACCTATTACTTCACTTCAATTGTATTGAAATATGTCTTACAAAAGATGACATTTAGCTTGACTTCCACAGATATCATAAGAGTTGTCACTTGTTGTTTAGACCATTTGATGTGACTTACTAGATTCTTTTTTTCCCCTGTTTTTATCTGTATTTGTACCTGCATATATTAAACACAAACAAAAAAACATTCCCTCTGAATCAACATATGACTTTTATCCATTCAATTTTAGTATCTCTGCATTTATTACCCAACTCCAGTTGTACTAAACCATGCCTTACAAAAGATGACATTTAGCTTGACTTCCACAGATATTAAAAGAGTTGTCACTTGCTCTTTAAACCATTTGATGTGACTTACAAGGTTATTTTTCTTCATGTCTTTGTCTGTATTTGTACCTACATATATTAAACACAAATAAGAAAACATTCACTCTGAATCAATATATGATTTTTATGCACTGAGTTGGACTCAAACACCAATCAGAATATGATAGTTTTACTTTAAAAGTTTTGTTTGTTTACCAGGTTCAGACATTTAATTAAACTGAACAGAAAATCTCTTTTGTATCAACCTTCTTTGACCTAAAAATAATGTTTCTTTATTTTCACATCTTACAAATCATGATTATCAAAACATTTCTCTAAATCATTTTTTTTTTAATTGTTGTAATTCAAACTATTGAGAGTGTTGTATGGGTACCACGTGTTGTAAAGTGCTAATTTCAACCTATTTACTACACATATCTCACATTTTACCGTACATTTTCTCAGTGATAAAATTTATTGTACTAAGAATAGGACAAGAGTGACTAGAGTTAGCAATAAAATAACACTATTATGATGGTAATGTAAAATACAAATTATAACGAGGTCCGTGTTAAACGATAATAAATCATAATTAAGATTAATTAGGGATGCTGAAGACAAAAAATAAAGGACACCAGTTTTGATAATTCGAGGTGTTTGTAATATAGTTTTATTTGTGTTTTCTTAAAAAAAAGAAAGATAGTTCGAATAAAATATAAATTAAACATGTATATGCAGTTTGATTTTATTCAACTTGAGTATAATGCCACACAGAAGAAAATATATGACATTAAATTTAAACAAAAAATTTGTAATTTGTTTAGCTTTCATTAGGCAGTTTTAAAATTCTTTTAATTTGCAAAAGTAAGGTATAATTTAATAATATAATTATTATAATGATGTATTATTGTTACATAACTAATATTTCTTTTTTCATTATGTTGGAAACATTTTATTTAAGAAATAAACCACAATTTTATCATTTAAACATCTATCAGTTTAGACATTTAAACTTAATAATTAATTAAATATTAGTGTCTTAATTAATAATTATGTGTATTAGTTTGAGAATATAAATTAGTTTTTTCTTTGTGATAATGTGAGAAAGAAAAATTATTTAAGGTTATATTATGAGGTTTTAATTTGTTTTCTTTTTTAGTATCAATGTGTCATAAATTTGAAGATATTTTTTGCAATTTTTATTTGGAATGGTTTTATAAGATTTACACTTTCATTTTTTATTTGATTTTTTAGTTTTTTTACTTGATTGTTGATATTTTGAAATCAGAAAAAAAAAATGATCTAAGGTGGTAAATATTTTATGATACTCTAGTAATGAATTTTTAAAATTCATACCATAAACATATGATTTTATATATATGATCCTTGCAATATCCTATCCTAATAAAGGTGATAAATGAATATAGATAACCAATTACAATGTAATTTAGTTAATCTATCTGTATTTATATTACATTAAACCAAAGTACGTGAAAATTGCATTGTGCAAAAATTGCACGTGTATATATAATTCATCACATTTCACAAGGTTTAAGTATTAATACTCATGTATGTGCAATAAAGGTTATCTTTTCACCATCAAATTTCACTACTAATGAATTATACTCATGTATGTATATCCACCTAATAAAATAAACTCATTAACTAAACTTTGTGCTCATTTTTTCCTACTGTTGGATGGTCATTACAAAAATAAAACTTCCATTTCACGTAGTTTAACATCATTTACATACTATTTCACAATATTGATGGGAGTGTAAAAAAATAACTTTAAATATATTTTTAAAGAAAAAATGAAAATAAAAAATAATGAGGTATAATGTAAAATAAATGTTGAAAAAATTTCTGATATTAAAATATAACTAAAACAAAAATATCACATATATAATAGTTTGACAAAACCGATCAATTCGACCCGTTTTGACATGCTCAATCAATCTGTTTTAATCTATTCCATTTTACTATGTAAAAAATGAAGTGATCTGTCATTAGATAATACAAAAAAATTATTTAAATTATAATACAATATTCTTTTTATTTATTAATCAATTAAAAGAACATTAAAATTTAAATAGAAAAAAAAAAACATAACAAGTTAAAAGACATATATTACTAACAAGATAAATTATATTAGTAACATAAATGAAGTGATAGTAATTTACAATGTTTCTTATAAGTGTAATGTATAAAATATATATTCAAAAATAATAGTATCAATATTGAAAATTTATAATTAAGGAATTATATAAGACTGAAGCGAGTTTATATATATTCTAATTTTTGTATAATAGTGTATTTTTATAACTGTAAAGGTAATGTTTTTTTTTTTTATGTATGGGAAGTAAGTTATTTTTTATATATTATAAAAACTTAAATGGACAAGAGATTGTATTACGTATAAAGAAGTATTTAATTGGGAAAAATACTTACAAGAATTTTAAAAAGAAAATCATGAATTAAAATTAGCATATACATATAACTTTTTTATTAATTTAAAAAAATATTGTTTTAATTTGTATATAAGTTAGTTTTTTTATTTTAAAATTTTGTTGATTTTTTTGTTAAATATGTTTTTTATTCATTAACTTTAGGTGAAAATTAAAATTAGGTTCTCTTCGAAAATATTGCTCAATATAGACTTCCAAATACTGAAATGCGTGGATAACCAAATTTTATTAAGTTTATTTTGTGTTTTAAATGTGTTTCACGGTAATATTTGAGTTGTTTATACCATTTGATATATTTTCGCTTCAATATTAGTTAATAAATGCATTTGAAATCTCAAATAAACTTAATAAGATCTTATTAAAAAGACACACATCTCTAAAGTTATGAACTAAATTTTACCTAAATTTTAAAAAAATAAGATTAATTTCAATTTTCATTTAAAATTAAGGACAAAAACATATGTAACATTTATTTTTGAAACAAATTATAAATATGTTTTTCTTTACATTATTATATTATACAAAATCAGGTTAAATTGTCACGCTTTTATATGATTTTTTACACGGTTGGTTCTTGTTAAAAAAAATAAAAATTAAATCATTGGAATGTCTTTGTTTTTTTTCCAAAATCTCAATTAAGTTATCATATTTTAAGTCATTTTAAATGGATCCTTATTTTTTAAAATGTGTTCCAAATTGGTATTTTTGTTAGTGTAACACTCACGACGTTAATTTTATATCACATGTTAACTCTTGATTATTTTAAATTTTTTAATTAAAAAAATGTCAGGTCTTAGCTATTATTTTTTTTAAATTCTATCACTTATCAACATAACAAATAAAGAGACCAAATCAAAATTTTTCGTAATAATAATGACACGTGAGTCGAAACAGAATCTTAATTTGACAATGACATTTTTTTAAATTAAAATAAAAAAAAAAAGAAAAATAGAAAAACAAGAAACTGACACATGATAAAATCCTAATTTGATACGTGAAAGTTATTTAAAAGAAATAAAATAATAATAAATAATAAACAAAAATCAGGATATGTAATATGAAACTAATGTCTTAATATTGCATTAAAAAGAATTCAAATTAAAACATATTTAGAAAAATGAAAATCAAGAGGAATTAAAATTTGAAGGCCCAATTAAAATTTTGGAAAAACAAATCGAATTAATAATAAATTTAAATCTTCTTCTCAAGTGGGATCATAAGATCATATGCTTTGTGTTTTGAAAGTTTAAGGACAGAGATGATAATGATCCAACTGCGATCGTGACCTACCATTTTTGGCAACCTGAGAGTTAGCATAAAAACGAGTACTGACATGTAGGATCATAAAAGTTTTATTACAAATTAAAATAAATTTAACCAAAAAAATGTGTCTCTCACAAAAAAGATATATTTAATGTTAAAAAAACTGAAACAAAAAATCATGAGAAGCATGTCCCCCTATTTCATGGAAAATGAGGGAAGTAGTGAATAAAATAAAGATATGAAATTGAAAGGATGTAATGATCGAATTTTGAATAAATGTTGTAATGAAATGAGAGGAAAGGGAAGTTTGATGGAAGGAAGGTGCGTTTGGTTGGGAGAAATGCCGACCGAAATAGGTTATAATTGCTTCAGTGCTATTCTTTGCAAATTGAAATTGCAACTTTATTCATTCATTCACATTATTATTTCATCCACATAATTGCATTTTGCATATTCTATCTCATGGTAATTTATTTCCAGATCACATTGTCTTTTGTAATTAGTTATTAATTATGACTGCAAAAAAATATTTCTCTTCCCCATTTTTTGTAAATCTAAATTATTAATTTACATATGTTGATAATGTAAAATATTTTATGTAGATATTTAGTAAAAACTACCACAGTACCACTTCATAAGAAAAGGTTTTTACTTTTTCTTGGGAAATTAAAATAATCACATTTTTTATTATTAAATATTTTAGATTAATAATATTCATAAATTAAATTGTTTACTAAATTCACATCGACGAAAAAAATTCTTTTCATCTTAACTGGCCAGGTCATGCAGTTTAATTATCGTTCAATGAAACGTCATATAAAATTCTCAATTGATTAGTTTTTTTTTTTATTTGTTTAAATATGGTTTTGGTCCAATAATGACATTATTGTTATTTTCTTCTAATTATTATTAGTCTTTTAAATTCATGACATTCTAAATATAGAAAAGGTTAGAAATATTAATGACATAACAATGTTTAATTTAATATTTGTCACATAAATTTAATTAAATTTAAGAGACACATAGAGAGACTCGATACCACCAGTCATAAATAAACACGTATAAAAAATTAATATACTCTTTTTAAATTAATACCTTAAGGGAATTAAGTATTTATTAAAATTTTAAACCATTCATTAAATTAATGATTTTACTAATAAGAACCTTTCTTGACAAAATGTTACATTTTAATATTAATAAATGAATAATATTTAAACAAACATTCAGATAGAGAAGTGAAAACAATCCTTAGGAAACATAGTGAGAGATAAATAATTCATAGAGAATTATTTTTTATGTTTTTGCACTTTTCATTGGAAGCAAATCTTTTAGAGTCAACTACTTATTTTAAAATCATATTTGAACGTCAATAAAAATTTACCAAACAGTTATAAAATATAATTTAACAAACAACAATTCCATTTTCTTGTTAAGTGCTCGAAAATCTTTCACAATATTTTACACGCTAATTTTTACTATTTTCTCGCAAAATATTTTACTCTTGTGTTCAAAACTTCACCATATACTTCCACATTATATATACTCATAAAAAATTGACAATTTTCCTTCACCGAACTTTTGTAACTCTCTTAACATGTCAACAATATTCTTGTAAATCTCTTGCCTTTTCCCTAAATGTTTTCTTTTGATGTTTCTTCACATTTCCTGAATACCCTTCATTAATAATTCATTAGTATAGTTCATTTACCACAACAAAATTTTTAAATAATAACTAATTTGAGTGATTAAAAATTGTTAGTTTTATTAGTAAAAATAAAAAATTTTAATTGGTCGTCAAATTAATTTTTAATTAATTAGAAACTAATTTTTTTATAATTAAATTTAATGATCAATTTATAAACTAACTCCTTTTATAGTCAAAATCATGATAGCTAAATATTAGAAATCAATACTTATTTTTTATCGGTAAATATATAGATAATAGGACACTTTGGGGTGTCTTAACCCATATACAAAAATTTACATAATTATCCTATACATAATATTTTTTTGACATCGCAAATAGCTTTATATTATAACGTCAAAATCTACTCATGTCATTCTTGTGCTAACAAAGCATTTTGATTAGAAACAACACCTTTTTTTCTATTTCAAAGGTGATCTTCCTTTGTGATCAATGTGCTCTCATGCTTTCCACCTTATCATGTGTGACTTTATCTAAGGATGGAAAAAATACTCGTGTTCACGGGTATCCGTAGATAAAATATGTTGCGTACAGTTGGTACCCACAAGTATTTGTTACTTGCGAATAGCAAGTATTTTAATACCCGTTTATAAACGGGTTAGGTGCAGGTATCTTACTATCTGTACTCGTGGGTACCCTTTACCCGCAAAAAATTAAAATTAAAATTAAAATTATGTTTTATTAAGTTAGATTAAATTAAAATTAAATTTTAATTTATTTTTTATTAGATTAAATTTAACTTAAATTTATATTTAATTTAATTTTACATTTTTTTGTAATTTTATTTAATTTTAATTTTAAAATTTATAAAATATATATTTTTAAATATTTGCGAGTATCCACCCGTACTCGCGGATTTTTAAATACCCACAAATATTTTTTAAATAGGCAGGTAACCTACACATGTAGCAAGGTAGGTAGCGAGTGCATTTTTTTTGTGTGGATCGGATTGTGGGTAGGCACTATCCGTGTTGAAAATATTTTATTATAATTTAAAAAATAAATAATAAAAATAAAAATTCTACCGTTACTAAAGTTTTCATATTCTTATGGGTTAATGTGATTTATGGTTAACGACTATATTTTTTATTATAATTTACTTTGTGTCTACCTTTTCTATTTATAAATAACACCTAGGTGCATGGAGAAAGACACAACAAAACAACCACAAACACTAGAGTTTTCTTCGAAGTGTTTTTCTTCCCTTCTCAACATTATCTTTAAGACATTGATGTTCATAAGGTTTGGGGATCCTTCGCTGCACTCGATTGATTTGACGGGTTATTGTATCTTGAGAGAGAAATGCATATGATTTGAAAAACATAATATTTGTATTACTATGTGTAGTGGGGACATTTTTTCTCTTAAGGATAACATCATGCGTGTCTCAACCCAGGTTTCTTCTATTCTTTCCTCATTTATTTATTTTTTATTGTTATTATAATTGTTGGATCTCTGATTAATATTTTTTTATTTTTATATATATATATATATATATATATATATATATATATATATATATATATGCATCATTTTAAGGATTTTAGAAACCAATTTAAAGACCTATTATAATTTTTTATTTATATTAATTACTATTTTAGTATCTTATAATTTTTTATTTTATATATTAATATATAAATTGATCACTATAATTATTAATATTTTTTTGTTATTAAAATTTATAGTTAATAGATAATTTTCTTGTAATTATTATTCCTCGTAATACCATTACAAATGTATCACGTTATACCAAAAAGGTCTAATGCCATTTTGTTGTTATTTCATCATAACATTGTCCAGCTTTGCTTCTTTAAAATGTGCTCAATGTGTTGAAGATTGTTCAATAATCAAATCTATTTAACAAATAAATTTACTATCACACTGTTTTGCTTAATGAATTGAGTTATTAGCGTTTACAGGTTCAAACGAACTAACCTAGATTCCTTGACAAGGGAAGTCACTTAGGTTTTGTTCACTAGCGTTTCTGACTTATTACTTACTAAAAGGAATGTTCATGATATACACGTAAACGTTTTATTGTTGACAAAACATTCTGGTTTGTGGTACGTAGGGGTTGACATGATTGAATGAATGAATTGTCGTGAACACAGTCACGAATGACGAAAAGGGTTTGGTCCCACCCACGTTATGTTTCTGGATCAATATTCATCTTTGGCACGTACCAGTCTTCACCACTACTATCTTCATGTGGCTGTGAATTAAGGTTGCTCTACCAAGGCCATTCCACTTTGTCTTCGTCACCTTTTCCACTGTCACGCCGATAGGTATATGTATATATACAAAGAGAGATACGTATGTGGTTCTCGTTCACTACTGTATTTCGTTTTGGTTTGAAATGACATATAATCTTATTTATTCATGGACCACGTGTTAAAACAAATCTTAAGGATTCAACGAATGCCAAATCAATGTGGATGCATTTGTTAATGGGGTATACATTTTTGCGGCAGCAATTAGTTATATACTAATAAATTACAAGAATTGGAAAAGCAAGGAGATTGAAGACCTAAAAGTGAATATAAAATTAATTAGTTCAACTTTATCTTCATAAGATGAATGTAATGTAGTTATCAAGTGGTCCACTTGTGGGTCTCTTTTGATGAGGAACACAATAATTAAAAACATAACTTTATGACTTTAATGTAATTGTATATATTTATGGTGGAAATAGTTAACAATGTCATGTTTAGATTGGTTGAGATCATATGATCTGTAATGTAACTAAACAGTAACTTGTGAGAACTGAAAGAGTGAGATGAATAAATTTGAATCATGTAATTTTTTTGTGATCTCTTGTGCTTGTCATTAAATGCGTGTATATATATTATATAAAAAAACTATTGTATATGATTCAAAATTAGTCTTGTTTCTACCAAAACTTATGCTTCTTGAGGAACTTTTGAAAGGTAAATATTGAGGGGAATTTTAAAGATGTAATAATTATCCTGAAATCTTACGATAACTTCTCCCTTTTCACCCATATAAATTTGGCGTGAGAGAAAAATATTAACATGCAGTTCTTTCCTCTGATGAAAATGCTCTAAGTATTAACGCTTCTTATACCATTTACTAATTCTACAGAACCAAACTTATTAATGTACAACAAAAAGCCATGCATTTACTGCAACTAAACTTAAACACATTCTTTCTATATAGTTTTTCTCTGGTTCCTTGAGTGTCCTTCTATTTCAACCAGAACATCGAACACCATTCTTTGTAATCTCCGTCTCATTCTCTGTTGTTTCATGTTCCGTTCTAAACTTTCTATAGATATCCCCTTTGTAAAATTTTCTTGTCCTCAGCGCCAAGATGAACGAGGCTAAACACGCAACCAACGTTGAAGCTGTGATTATGATAAAAGCCATTCTGTAGCATTGCACTCCTACGCAAGTTAAGTCCTTCCCTGCTTCTCTCGTGAGTCCTTTGGCCTTCAACTGTTTCAGAGCCTCTTTATCATACAAAACACCAGCCACTTTCACGTTTAGAATGTAAGATCCAACAGGGCTTGCCGCGCCTCCTAAGTTGTATAACGTGGAGTAGTATTTAAGGCCAAATATTTCTGATATAATTGCAAACATCAGTGGCCATTGAGCTCCAAAACAAAACCCAATAATCACCGAAGACAAGTAGAGAGAGTTTGGGATGCCAAGGGCTATCAGAATATGCCCCACACAAGAGAGAAGCAAAACTAGAGTGACCATGTAGGGACGAGGGACTTTGTATTTGGCTAAGAGGACTTCAGAGGCATAACCAGCAGCTACTCTTCCTAGGTAGTTCCATATGCTCACCAAGGACACAAAGGTTGTCGTGCTTTTACTCGGGTAACCCAATGAGTGTCCAATCTGTCCTAGATTGTCTATGGCTGTTAATGTTCCGCCAGCACCGAACGTTGTTGCAACGAACAAAGTCAGCATGTCCACACTGAAAAGTGCTTGCAAAATGGTGTAGTCTTCTCCCCTCTTAGGGGGGTTGAGTATGTTCCTAAAACATGAACTTTTCTCATGTGAACTTGTGGTGTTTGGTAGCCCTTCTTGGTCGATGATTTGAGGTGGAGTAACTTCAGTGACTACTTTCAACTCGGGTGCTGAATCGGTCAAACCTTGCGTTTTGGCTTTTAAATGGTTTACCTCCTCTCTGAATACCACAGCGAGTGGGAGAAGAAGAAAGGAGAGAACAACAAGGCCATCGACTGTGTACTCAATCCTTGAGAAACTAAGCTTGTTTTGTACGAGGATCAAAACCATGAGAAACCCTGCAAGGAAAAGTGAAATATATAGAAGGTGGTAGAAAACTCTGTTGTTCTTAGGCTGGTGGACTGTGTTGAATATCCGAATTGTTGGAAGGAAAAGGAAGGAAACAGCGGCAGGGAGCCACGCAATGAGTAAGATAAGGGCCTGAGGGTTGTGATCACCGTAGAAGGCATGGTAGAGCTGTGTGATGATGGCACCACTTAGACCAACGTAACCTTTGAGTAGGCCTAAAAGACTACCTCGGCTTCCTGGGAAGTTCTTCACACATGTGACCAAAGCACCAGTGTTGGCAAAGGTTTGAGAATTTGCGCCGATGCAAATGTAGAGACACATTTTCCAAAGCTGGGGCTTGGCAATGCGGCCAGAGACTGCAAGCCATATCATGAAGTAGCCAAAGAAGTTCATAAGAACCCCTATTGAGAGTACCACCCAGGGTGGTGTTACCTCGTTGACCAACCCAGATATGACTCCAACGTTGGCACCTAGGTCTTTGAAGAAGCTGATCAAGTTTAGAGTGGACTGGTCGTACCCCAAAGAGGTTTTAACCTCGTTAGAGTATGCTCCGAACATATAGGTTGCCCCAGCAACAGACATGATAAGTAAAGATGCAAACAGCATGAACCAACGCCCGGTGATAACATGGTAGCCCAAACTCTTCATTCCTCCTCTCAACTCTGCCACCACCATTTTTCACTTCTGTTGTATTATGGGATCAAACACTTTGATTGAAGTGAGATGAGGCTACACAGAACCACGAATATATATACAGACAGAAACTATAGCGATTTCGACCAATGTGGTTAATCTGTAGAGATTAGGACGAGGCACGTGTTCCAAAAAAGAAATTGTAATATAGGGATGAATGTATATGGATTGAGTGGGGTGTGGGAAGATTGGTTTTGTTTCCCTATATGTGAGGAAAAAAAAGTTGCACACGGAAGAAATGATTATAGTTTGACGCGGTGGTTTTTGGAAATAAAGGGCGGTGGAATCAGGGGAAGGATGTTATGAGGTATTTGAGGAAAAGAAAAAGATGGGATAATAATTTTGTGGTAAGTACAATTATATGAATGGAGAAAGGGACTAGCACTGAGCGTGGTGGTCCTAAGAAGCCACTATTGGAGTAGAGCCTGGAATCAATGGTAAACTGGATGTGGCCACCGCTTTATACGAAAAATGTGCAATCCAACGCTTTAGATTTCGCCATGACCACTTATGTTAAGTATTGCCAAGACAAAATTTTAACTATATATTGAATACAACTTGTGTGTCCAAGCTAACTTTTGAAGCTCTACTATTGTTTTGGACGAGGACGTGTATGTGACACAAATAATTAATCGTTATCCCTGACTTCTTGCTTTATTTTACGTGATTTGGGTACTCTCTATCTCTATAACTTGTATGTTTTTATCTTATTCTTCTTCTTCTTTTTTCATCCATTTTTCTTTCTAATAAAATGTGACCTGAATCGTTGTGTTCATTTTTGTTTTCTCTTTTTTCTTCGCGTGATCGACATCCTCTCCAAACTCTACCCGCTCCACTATCCAAAGAGAAGACAAAAGAGTAAGGATTCGATGAATTTCGTTCGTAAATGTACCTAAATTCTGGTCCGGTCGAATGCAACATGCGTGACAAATGGTGTAATGGTAAGCCCATTTAAGCCAAGGCCCATATGAATTTATTTGTTTCAGCTGTGCTGTGGTTGCCTTTCTTCTGCTAGAAAAGTGTAATTTTTTAAAAGTATTGTTTGGTTTATCTCAAGTTGTATGATGAAGCAAATGAAATTGTTCACAAACGAGACATCAATTTAGCAGATAACAAAAAGTGGTCAGTTATTCATCAATCTTTTATTTGGAAATCCTCGAATTGCTTGCTGTGTTTGTATTTTGGATAAATTTGATAGATAGATTTGAGAACAAAGATAAGTAAGTAAAAATGAGGTTATTTTGAATAAAGAAAAATAGCAAAAATTTATAAAGAAATGAAAAGAAAATTTATGAAAGATATGAATAATAAAATAATTATTTTAATAGATAAAATTGTAAGATGATAAAATTATTTTTGTAGTTATATTATTATTATTTTTATATTATTTAGATATAAATTAATTTCTATTATTATTATTATTATTATTAACTTCATTGTTAAAATTAATTTAAAATAAAATATGATTAGTTAAAATTAAATTAAAATAAAATTCAAGTTATTATTTAAAATAAAAGAGTATGATAAAATTATTTCAAATTAATTTATTTAATTATTAAATTAGAATTTTATTATTAATTTAATTAATAATCCTATTATTTTATTTTTTAGTATTTTTATAAATATTTAGTTTATATAGTGTTATTGTTAATTATTACTATTATATATATATATATATATTTATATATATATATATATTATATTTTATATTTTTTTTTATAGAAAATATAGTGTTTTTTTTATTTTTTAATTTTATATATATATATATATATATATATATATATATATAATCCATTCTACGTTTGATTTTAAAGAGGATATATTATTTTTCTTCTTTACACTATTCATTCATAAAATCTCGTATAGAAAAAAGCACAGTTTAATAATTTCTTCGTAGTCCATCTGTCGTACTCTATATTTGATCTCCTTTGTACTATGAACTCCCTTTTATGTCTTCTTCCTTGAATCTATCTATAGTACTTGGAACTAAGTCTGGCTGATCATCCACCGAATTCCTATATGTCATTTGCAAGTTTAATGGATATTAAATTGTTTGTATTTTTATTTCTTTTATAATGCGCAATATTTAATGTTAATAGATAATAAAACATAAAATTAAATATAATAAAGAATAAAAATATTTAGGTTTAATTAATTTTTTGATCTTTATTTTTGTCTAAAAATTTCAAGTTGATCTTTCGAGTTTTTTAATCTCTATTTGGTCCAGATTTTTGAAAAAAGTTGTGCAATTTCGTACCAACAAACATCAAAATATCAGTGTTTCAAAAATCGAGAATAAATTGAGTATAAAAAAATATGAAGACCAACTTAACATTTTTAGAGGAAAACAAAAACCAAAAGAGTAATTAAAAATATTTATTAAGATATTTTTTATTTTTTTTTTCTCACTTTCTTGTTAGTTTTACACCAATTGTACTCATCTCTCACTCTCGCATATTTTTCTTTTATTTTTTGAAAAACAAATAAAGGAAGCTAGACACAAACTCATTATTTTTTTTTTATTTCTCATTTGTCCTCTTCTTTTTTGGAAGAAAAAAAAGGTAACTCTCTCATATCTTATATGATGATGATATATTAATTTAATAGTTAACATCATTATTATTTTTTATTTAATGAGTCTTTTGTATATTCATTTTTTATGAATATAGAATAAAAAATAATGTATTATGTAATTTTTCATAATCGATTTTTAATTGTCACTTAACTATAATATATTTTTCTTTTAATAATTACGTTTCTCAATTTTTAATTAGATTATGATAAATTATTTTTTAATATAATTTTTAAAAGAATGTATATTGATGAATAATGAAAGAATAAATTCACGGTTTAAAAATGATAAATGGAAAGCTATTCGTGAATATGAAAACAAGATAGATTATATTTCTTCACAACATTATACTAATTATTCAATCTAATGGTCCAATTATTCAGTTGTTTTTTTAAGCATTATAATAATAACTCAATCTAATGATCAAAGAATAATATTATTTTGGTCCCTTCAAAACTTTTGATCAAGATCCGTCACTACCACCATCGTTTAGTACTCGAGTTCAAAACAATTTAAATACTATTTCCTCTTTCCACTCCTCGATGGATCGATGCGTTTGTCTTTTAAGAATAAAATCGTGACAAAGTTCCACGTTCCAATGCGGATAATACTTCGAAAACGCGCTAGTTGATCCTAACGATGTTGTGGACTAGCGATAACATTGGGGTCGTCTGTGAGGACAACAACTTCCCTTTTCCTCATCTCAAGAGTTTGTTTGGGTATACTCAATAGTCCAACATCGCTCACTAATCGATGTCAAACGTAGTTTAAATACTACTTCCTCTCTCCATTTATGAGGGCGTTTTTAAGGATAAAACTGCGACGAAACTTCATATTCCAAAACAGACAATACTTTGAGAACGCGGTAGTTAATTCTAACTATGTTTCCAAAATTGCACTCGGATCACATACAATTCTTTGTAAATCATTTAATGCAAAGGAGAAGAAACCTTGAAACCAACACACTATAAGTGCTCATGTAGTTGTGAAAGTTCTATGTTAACAAACAGTAGAGTGTTGCGGTGTCTTTCAATTATACATTTTATCGTGTAAAATTGTCTTAAAATTGGAAAAATAATTTTTTGACACCATTTAACAATTTTATAGGGTTAAAATGGTTTTAAAAAGATAAAGAGTGCAGAGTAACGAGAGTAATGGGAAGTAACACCAAATGAGTGTAAAAAAAATTCTCATATCAAAGTATCCTGATCTTTAAAATTTATCTCATGAGTTTCTACGATTCAACAAAGACATTTGTAGAGCTGAAATGACAGAAATTGAGAAGTGGTAGGATTCAAAAGACTTGGAAATTAAAACCAAAGAGAGGAATTTAAAGAATGATTAAAATCGAGCTTGTTTAATTTGCTGAAATGCCTTAAAGAAGTATAAAAATGGTGTATCTCATGCTAAAAAAAATTAAAACTAAAAGGCAGTTATAGTGTTTAAAGTTATTTTGTGAGAAATACCAAAAAAAATATAAAAACGTCAATCTCATATTAAAATAAATTCTTTTATGAGAAGACTGAAAATCACGTAGATTTTCTTTTTATCAAATTTCTTATTAGAACAAATAAAAAGGTAAATTTAAAACTTCTTAAAGATTTATTTTGGTTTTTAAAATTATATATTTTTCATTTAATTTCTTAAATGGTTAGTTATTTTTTAAAGAAATAATAGATAATTAATACCAAGAAAAAGTACAAAACAAATTAAAGAAATACTATCAAATTATTTTAATTATTTATTTATAAATTTATAAATTATTTATTTTAATCCATACTAATAAAAACAATGTTTTTTTATTTATCGTGCATATTACTTTCCTTTGTAACAAAAGGGTTTTTTTCTTTCAAATATGGGTTAGTTTGGTCACAAAATTACAAAATGGGAGTGCGTGGAAAATTTACAAATATGGATAAAATGATTAGGATGGAGGACGACTTCTAGAAGTGGTTATGTATATAGATGGTGTCTTTGTAAATTTTTAAAAAGGCAAATTTGTCATAATAATGACGACTTCAACTGAACTTAAGTTGTCTTGATTAATAATGACTTTGGTTTGTTGATTTTTTTTTAATTATTTTTAGTTTATTTTTTTATATATTTTACGTTAATTTATTTTTTTATATATTGAGACGTGATACGGAAGTAAAATTAACATAAATGTGATATGAAAGTAAAATTAACATAAATAATCGGTGGAAATATATGGATTGAAGTTGAAATTAATTAAAAAATAATCATTTAAAATATTTTTTTGTAAAAGTAAAAAGAGTAAAATCATGTTAGTAGAGCATACAAAATTACAAAGAAGTCAGTGGGCTTCACCCAAATCTCTAAATTTTCCGTCAAACCCACCCATTTCGTAAGTTAGTGGCAAACTAACCCACGTTTGAAAAAAAGAAGAAAAAGCCAACAAAAGGATAAATGTTGGAAAGTAGAGTCTATGAGAGGAAGAGCATGACGTCTGCGATTATATGAGTGACGCATCCTGGTGACGAAGATATACATTAATGTTTCAATCTTTGTAAGTGGGTGCTTCACTTTCTATCATTCAATCTTCACCATTTCCCTTCCTACGTTTCGGATAACTATGTTTCACAATTCAGTTTATAAACAAGAAAAGGTATCATTAAGTTAATGTATTCCATTAAAAGTTCATAAAAAAATACTTCATTTTCTGTTTTTCTTATCCTGTTCTCCTAATGCACTTCCGTGTCCTTCAGTTTCAAACACAAAACTGATACCAGTTTTGGTGATCTCATTCTCTTGGGTTCCATCTTCCACTCTGAAGTTTCTATAGATATCCCCTTTGTAAAATTTTCTCGTTCTCAGCACCAAAACAAGCGAAATTAAGCAAGCAAACAGCGTTGCCACCGTGATTATGATAAACGCCATTCTGTAACACTGCACTCCAACGCAGTTAAGCTCCTTCCCCGCTTGTCTCGAGAGTCCTTTGGCCTTCAACTGTTTCAGAGCCTCTTTATCGTACAAAACACCAGTCAGTCTCACGTTTAGAATGTAAGATCCGACAGGGCTTGCCACGGCTCCAAAGTTGTACAACGTGGAGTAATGTTTGAGACCAAATATTTCTGATATGATCGCAAACATTAGCGGCCACTGAGCTCCCAAACAGAACCCTATAATCACGGAAGCGAAGTAGAGGGAGTTTGGGGCACCAAGGGCAATCAGAATATGGCCAACACAAGAGAGAAGCATAACAAGAGTGAACATCAAGGGGCGAGGGACTTTGTATTTGGTCAACAACATCTCAGAGGAAAAACCTGCAACTACCCGTCCCAAATAGTTCCATATGCTTAACAAGGACACGCATGTCGTGATGCTCTTCCTCGGGTACCCCAATGAGCTTCCAATCTGTCCTAGATTGTCTATGGCTGTTAATGCTCCGCCAACACCAAATATTGTTGCAGCGAACAGAATCACCATGTCAATACTCAAAAGTGCTTGCAGAATGGTGTAGTCTTCCCCTCTTTTGGGGGGGTTGAGTATGTTTTTGAAACAAGAACTTGATGAACATGTTGTTGTTGGTACTTCTGGCTCCACGGTTGGAGGTGGAGTAATTTCAGTGACTACTTTAAACTCTGAATCGGTCACACCTTGAGTTTTGGCTTTCAAATGGTTTATTTCCTCTCTGAATACCACAACAAGCGGGAGAAGGAGAAGGAAAAGAACCACAACCGCATCGGCCACGAATTCGGGCCTTGTAAAACTGAGCTTGTTTTGCATTATGATCAAAACCATGAGAAAAGCTGCAAGGGCGAGTGAAATATATAGAAGGTGATAGAAAACCTTGTTCTGGTTGGGACGGTGATGGTAAACGTTGTTGAATATCCGAATTGTTGGAAGGAAAAGGAAGTTAACAGCAGCAGGAAGCCACGCAAAGAGTAAGATAAGGGCTTGAGGGTTGTGATCACCATAGAAGGCATGGTAGAACTGAGCGATGATGGCTCCACTTAGACCAACATAACCTTTGAGTAGGCCTAAAAGACTACCTCGGCTTCCTGGGAAGTTCTTCACACATGTGACCAAAGCACCAGTGTTGGCAAAGGTTTGAGAATTTGCACCGATGAAAATGTAGAGACATGTTTGCCAAACATGGGGTTTGGAAATGCGGCCTGAGACTGCAAGCCATATCATGAAGTAGCCAAAGAAGTTCATAAGAACCCCTATTGAGAGTACCACCCAGGGTGGTGTTACCTCGTTGATCAACCCGGATACGATTCCAACTGTGGCACCCAAGTCTTTGAAGAAGCTGAGCAAGTTGAGAGTGGTTTGGTCATACCCCAGAGAGGTTTTGACCTCGTTAGAGTACATGCCAAACATGTAAACTGAACCTGCAGCAGCCATGATATGCAAAGATGCATACAACATGAACCAACGCCCAGCGATAACATGGTAGCTCAAGTTCTTCATTCTCGAACAACCACCTGCGAACTCTCCAGCCACCATTTTGCAACGATGATGTTCGGTAATGGGGTTAAACACTCTTTCTCGTGGAGAACCAAGTATACATGGGTGGGGAAATTTATGGAGTGAAGAGTGTTTCCGTTTGATAAAGAAACGGTGATTCAAACGGAATATTTTTTTCCGTTTTGACATGTGACGCCTAAGTTGTGGAAATTAAGACACTTCAATCCATCTAATAGTCTAGAAGGTGATCGGCTGGTTCACATCTTTTTTGTTTTATAAGAAGGAAAATGAATTTTTATCAATTGCATTCTAATAATAAAATTTTAGGTGCCATCTTTTAAATGGTTTTTTAATTTTTTATTTTTTCATATTTAATATTTTAAAACCATTTAGAAGATAACATCTCATGTTGTAAAAAAAAATTGTTAAAATTTAATAATTAAAATATCATTGTTCTTATAAAAAAAAGTATTTTATTATAAAATGATGTATAAAGTCTTATTGTTGGTGGGGGTGTTTGGTCAACAAATATTATTGGTTGGTAAAATTATTATTTAAAAAATAATATTTGTATTTGGAAATCTAAATATAAGTAATTATGTTAAAAAATTTAGTTTGTATAAATAATTTGCTTGCAAGCAACTATTTTACAAAAGAAAACAATATTTTAACAAGAATAAAGTAAATTTTTACCTGAAAAAAAAATATCATTCTAACATAACATAATATAATAGAAAAAAAAAATCATTATCTCTCTCTTGTCATTCTACATAAGGTTTATATTATTTTTAGTTGTAAAATAAACCAAATTTTTTAGGTTTTCAATAAAATAATATCACTCCTCCTTTAATTTTTAAATAAATATTCCCGTAATTTATATTTTGAATAAATATCACTCATCTTCTTTATATAGACACAATCATTCATTAACAATATAAAAAATGATATTTTTATTTAATTTAATTTTATTATATAAAAATATGTTAGAAAATTATCATAATATATTTTTATATAATTTTAATATAAGTAAAAATATAGATGAAATAAATAATAATTTATTGATAACATCAAATATGTAAATGTTTATTTTAAAATTAGAAAATGTGAATGTACAAGATATTTGTTTAATTTTAAAATGGTAATGTTAATGTATTGACATAATTAAATTGTTTAATTTTTGTTTATAAAATTTGTAAGTTTTAATATTTGAAAACTTTAATTTTATTTTTTTATAACTTTCTTTTTTAGGGTTTAGTCATTATGTTATTTTAAATAAAATCAAAATGAGAGTGTTACTAGTGTAATATGAATGGGAAGAGAAGGACGTGAGATGGTAGGTTATTTTACTTCATAGATAGAAGGTGGATGATGTTAAACAGTATGATGAAAACGATGGATGAATAGGGGCCATATGCTATATCATAACTCCCCTTCACCTACTACTTAAAAAAGTGATAACATAATATATAAAAATATTTTAATAAAATTGTTTTAAAAATAGCATATTTATTATTTTTTTATAATACGTGTCCAATTATCTTAATATATAAGTATTTTAGGGTATCATCTTCGCCATTCCTCCACTTTAATTTCACAACTTTATATGTTTTATAAATATTATAATTTTAAATCGATCATGCTTACAACGAGTTAATGTTTATTTGTAGTTTTATTTAAATATATTTGGAGATTTAAAAAAACAATAAATAATTTTAGATTTATAATTAAGTTTTAAAGAATAAAGTGAAAAATAATTTATAAGTTTAGAAAGTTAATATGTATGTAAACATGTACAAAGTAGATTTTGTAAAAATACAAAAGATAAAATATATTTAAAGAATATAAAATAAACTCTATAAACATACGAAGAATGGAATATGCATAAATATGTGGAATAGACTAGTTAAAAGTACAAATCAATATATAAATTAATATGTATTGTTATATTTATTTAATTAGTGTAATGTTCGACTCGTCTAATATATATTGCAAAATTTATCTAATCGAAGAATAGATAGAGTAAATAATAATTTAAACAGTATTAATAGTCTTTTTTGATATCACTTTAAAAAATAGTGTAAATTGTGACAATTATTTTTATAAAATGTAACGGTTAAGCGTCACAATCTACGCTTGTGATGGTTTTATAAATTTTTGTAATTTGTGTTATCGTAGAATATAATATGATGGTTCGTCGCAACAATCATCTTTTTCATATTATATAATGTGTCATTTTTCTAAAATAGACTGTGATAGTTAAAACGGTTGTAATTTTTAAATTAAAATTAGATATACTAAAAGTCGTGACACTTAAAAACGTTATAATTTATGTTTTATTACGACGTTTGTAACTGTTAGTATTATCAACTGTCATAATTTGTTCTTAATTTTTATTAAAATTAAATAATTTAATCTCTAAATAAAAAGAAAAATTAATTCTTATATAAATATTATACAGACCCACTAAAATGTATTTACTACTCGTAAGAATCTATCAAAAGATACTTGGTATCAATTGAATAAAAATTTGTCTGCAACTGACACAAATCTTTTTCTCATTCCTATTTTTTAGGATTTTGAATTGTAATCCATAAAGATGCAACTGGAAAATGTTTGAAAGGGACTAAAAAATTCCTGCACTCATTTACCAATGTTCATAAAATAGTATATTTTGTTATTTTCAACGTTCATATCGTTGTCACCATTTCTACCACAACATTTTTTTCCTTTTTTTTATTAGTTTAGTTTTTTTTTATTCTATTCAATTTATATATATTAACTGAAGACGCAATAATTACTGATCCACCTCTTTTTCTTTTTCTTATTCATGATTACTAGTGTCATATTGGTGTCATTGGAATATGAGTAGGTTTCAACTCATCTCTTGAATAATGTTTTGACCAGTTTTCTTTTATAATCTTATTTCAATTTAAAAATGTATAAAAATAAATTAATTTATATAAAAATTAGTTTATAAAAATTCTCTCGTATATTATGTTAAATTTATTTTTAATTTAAGTGTATACTGCAACATAACTTAAAGAGGTTAATTTTTCCTAAAATTATAAAATTGAAACAATTTCAACTTGTTTAGTGCAAACTGGTGGTAGAACATGTATACGATGAGTGGAATTGTCAAATCTTATCTGTAATCCCAAATAGTTGTACAGTTGCTTTAATTATTTACATCAATGAGTTAATGTATGACATTCTTATATCTTTTATGTTAAATTATTTTTTCTCTAATTTCAATATTTTTGTTGAATGAATGCCTAAACAAAAACAATGTTAAAATATTGTCCATATTTACTTTCAATAATTCGGCTTTTGAAAGGCTCCTATGGCCTCACATCAAACTTAAGTTAGTCCTTTATAAAACAAATTAAATTGTCTAAATTATTTGATAAAAAGTATTAAATTTCAATTCACTTATTAATATTGTTATTATTATTAAGGACTACGTATAGTATAATGATACAATTATTATTGCATTAAGTTTATAGGGTAATGTTTTTTATAGGTGCATATAAATGCTTTAAACCTAAACACATGGTATTTGTTTTAAAATAATATTTTTTATAGACATTTAAAATTAAACCTGTTTACTTTAATTTTAGTTTCAAAAAATTAAGTGGTAGAACTCTATTGAAGAAGACATTAATGACATGTTGAAAGCTCCTGAAAATTCACTTATGAAATTAAGAAAATAATGGCTTGATAAACTTTTTTATATAATTAATTCATAATTTTTTATATTAATATAATAATAGCAACATTGGAATTTAACTAATAACTAAAAAATATCACTCATTTATAATTACTCACTTAGAATTATTGAGAAAGTAGTTGAGAAGTAAAACAAAAGTAGTTAAAAACTAAAAAACAAAAACAAAAACAACTCAAAATAACTAAAAGGATTTAACAAAACTAGTTAATCAAACTTGTAAATTAATAAATAAAAATTAATTATTGAAACAAATCTTAACACTAAATAATCACACGTTTTTAATAATTATAATTTTGTATTTTTTAATTTATTTAAAATTGTTATTGTAACAATCCTATTTTTTTTAAGCATCACATAATAATTATAGATTATATTTTAACACCTTAATAATATCAGTAATGATAATTAAACTTACTTTCGTTACCGTTCTTAAACTAGAAAATTCTACGTTCTAACATGTGATTAACATAACTCATATTTATATACCCCTCCATAAATGACTCGTTCCAACTCTAATGTTACTATCATTATTGACTCTTATATCTGCTCCCGTATTTAAAATATGATAATCGCAAAATAAAAGAAATAAAAGACAACAAAATTGCAAGGGTAAGCTAATTATCACAGAAATAAAATCCTATTCAAAAAATTCTATAATTTTCACACAAAAAATCGTCAAAATAAATCCTTTGGATGTATAAAATAAAGAAATCAGTCAAGCATCAAACTAAAGAGGAGTATCTAGATTCAGTCTTCCAAAAGACGAATGTATTGAATGGACTCAAGAGACTTTGCACATGTCATCCTGTCCTATTAGGATCGAGCTCTTAACACTAGACTAAAAGTTATAGCTATTAGTCAAGGAACAACTCTTTTTACTTAAGAGTTTACCAATCCAATCGCCACGATTCAATTGTGGCCCAGCCCACTTGGCCTCTGCCTCTGCTCTCATCCTTAAACAATGTCACATGCAAAAATCACTATCTACAAAATCAAATGTCCGATTAACGGTCAAGGAAAAATTTTCAGGATCATAAACAGAAAAGATTTCATTAAGAACGACATGAAACTGAATATGGGCTTGCATGCAAGGAAAAACAGATTGTCCTTAGAGAATTGGTAGACTTTTCGAACTCACCATTAAAGAAATTGACTGAGTGTTTTGATAGGATTCTTCACATAGATTACTCCAATAGAATTGATTCTTTAAAAAGGATGGAAGTTGATTTAAAAATTTGGAAGAAAAAGGAAGTTTTTTTTTTTTTGGAACCACTATGTTTACAGAGAAGAAAATGGTTTTCTAAAGAAGGAATTTTTTGGTTCTCACAATTATAACCTACAAAGTTTATATAAATTAAATTTGAAGTAGTATTTGTGTAAAAAAGTATTTTACATTATAATTTAAAATAATTATCATTATAATTTAAAATAATTATTATTTTTCAATAAATAAATAAATGTTTTATTAAAAATGAAAATATATTAAATAATTAAGACAATAGTAAATAAGTAAGCACTAAATTAATAATTGAAAAAGTATAACCGTAAACAATCCTTATTTTTATTTAATTAAATTAATAAAAATAAAAAATTTATAGCCTATTTCTTAAAAAAAATATTCAAATTTTATAATACATAATTTTAAGTACAAGTATGTTGAAAATAAATATGAGTTTGATATTTGATCTAGATTTAGAACAAGGTAAAACATGTGAATAATAGAGTTGCTTTTGGATGGACCGAGAAAAAACTCTAATGAACAACTTACTTATAAAAGACTCACATGATATATTATGTTGATATCATGGAATTTGATAGATTTAAATCAATTTGAGTTATGTGTGGATCGCAAGTTAATCGGAACAAGCCTAAGCGGGCCAGCGACCTAAATATTCAGACCGTTCCACACTTTTTATTGCGAACATGTGAGCTGGTCGCCTCCTATTGTCATCTCTAATTTTTTTTTTTTCACTATACTCAAATTACAATCTTGACGGTTAATCACTTTTTAATTTTTTTAATTTATTTTTCAAGACTTTTTTTCTTCTTTGATTAAATAAAGATGTTCTCTGAATGGAAGTTACCGATGAAAGTGATGAAAAATCTGTTACTACAAACTAGGATTTCAAGATATGCATCATCTTTTGATGCTCATTATAAGAAAATGAGTAATTAACTATTTGAAAGCTCTTTTGCTGTTTATCATCTTTGTTTTATATTTTACTTTATTTAGCCGGACAATTAGCACTGTCCAAACACATCCAAAAGAAATTATTCGAAGTTTAGACTGTGCTGAAACTGATATAACAAATGAGAGTGTTGACCTCTTTCCTGTCTTTCTCTCCAATGTCCTTTTTTTATATTTGTTTCTGTTGAAAAAAAACAATAGCCAAAGTTCTTCATCTGTCTCTTGTATTTGTAATGTAATATGAAACACTTCCACCTTGACGATGAAGCCAACAATGCCGGCCTTCTACTTCATTAATTTGGACCTCTCTGTCACATTAATTCTTTATTTCTATCTTCTCTCTATATATAATTGTTCTATTCCAGTGCAAGAGGAAGAGACAAGGACACATTTGAACTTTGTTGAATACAGTTCACAATGGATGAAGGAACTAAGAAAATGGAAGAAGGCCTGAATTCACCACTGAATGAAGATGGTAATAAGAATGATTTGAAGAAGCAGGTAACCATTAAAACCGGTAACGGAGGTTCTACTGTTGAGCATCACAGAGACACAATGGCTAAGCCTGTGGCTGTGGATGAGGCGGCGGAGCCACCGGTGGTTAAGAAGAATACCAAGAGGGTTGCGACCCTCGATGCATTTAGGGGTCTCACCATAGTGGTTTGTGCTCTCTAAACCCTTTTCTTTGTCAAACATTCTGCACACAATTGTCACTAGAAAATCATTTTTTAACTATTAAATTTTGATAATTTTTTTTTATAATTTTAAGATTTATTTTTTAAGTAATTTTTTATTTTTTTTTATTCTTAATATTTCAAAATTATTTAAAAAATATCTACTAAGATAAAATTATCAAAATATCATTATTTACAGTATTCCATGCATATTTGTTTTAAGGATTATGATATTTGACTTTTTTTTATAAAATTTACTTTTTAAAGGATTATAATATCTGTCCTATTATTTGGTAACAGGGACATAAGATAGAATAAAATTAAGACTTTTTTTCTCTTAAGTGAATCTCGAATCCAATATTAAATTTAAAATCTAAATATATTACACTTCTCATTCTAGAGACTTACTATAGACCAATTAAATGTTGTTTTCGTTAAAAACACTGTAAAGAAATTGTTGATTTTAGTACAAAACAAACACAAGCTTAATCTTGAGACATGGGTTTTACATAGTCACAAAATGATCTGAAGCTATCACAACCCCTTAAATTAGTTCTTTCTTCTTTCTAAATTTTTAGTCCTAATTAATGTGAGTATATTTTTAATAAGGAACCTTTGCTCAGGAGATTTAAAACAAAATAAAGTCATCAACCAACGAAAAAAACACAATTTTTTCAAGATAAAAAGATATTAAATCCCAAAATAAGGTTTTTTTTGGAAAAGATATAAAAGTAACTGGCTGCCTTATAATAAAGGTTCAGGTCAACTTAATTTGGTTTTTCTCTGAACAAATGTTACGTCACAATTATATATATATATATATATATATATATATATATATATCATATTTTCACTAAATTATTTATAAATATCTGATCTCAAGTTCGATCAATTTATTTTTAAGTGTGATATATTGAAAATTTTACATCTATTATAAATATAACTAAATCATATCCAAACAATTTTTTAGGTTGTGAGATATGTTAGAGGTCTCACATCAATTAAAAATAATACGATATTATAATGACAATGAGTTAGGTTAGATACAAATAGTGTTTACTTGTTATCTGACCGCAACAAAAAAATACACGACTTAATAAAAATATAAATTAAATTTTAATTTTAAATTTTTACAAGTAACAGATATTCGTGGTACGAGTAATATGATACTCGTACTCAACCCGTTTATAAATGGATATTAATATATTTGTTAATCCTTACCCGCGGATACCGACTATCTACTGGGAAATTTATTTCCGGATACCTGTGGACACATATTTTTTTCATTCCTAGTTACAATATGTAAATGAGTACAAACTTCATTTCACAAGCCGATTTTGTAAGGTTAAATTATACTTAAAATTCACTTCTTAATATCCAATTTGTTAAGATTGACTTAGACTTAAGGTTGACTCACATGTTAAAACTCATATTGACATCTCTACTTAAGGTTTACTTTTAATATTGTATCAAAGTGATTCAAAGTTGGTTCTAATGAGATTTATTATTTGTTGGACATATTGTATCATTATTACTGGAATATTTGTTGTTTGTTAAACCTATTTGATCCATCTATTAATATCTAGTCTCGTAATTAATATATATATATATATATATATATATATATATATATATTTCGTAATATGCGTAAAAGATTCAAATTAAAGAACATGTATAAATGCAAATTTCAACTTATAAACGGATTTTTTTGTTGTTGAGTTAAATTTAAAATTCAGAGCATCTTACCACCGCTTTTACGAATAAGGATTAACAGGTAAACATTTTTCACCCCTAATTTATGTGCAGTTGATGATCCTGGTAGACGATGCTGGTGAAGCTTATCCACGCATTGATCACTCCCCATGGAATGGATGTACTTTGGCCGATTTCGTTATGCCTTTCTTTCTTTTCATTGTTGGGGTTGCCATAGCCCTTGCACTCAAGGTATGAGTATATGCCACCATGTTCTGTGCAATTTTCACCTGCTTATACAATAACTTAGTCAAATAACTCAATAGTAATGATTCAGGCCAGATATATACAATTATCAAGATAGATATATGTCTTTATCTGAATAACTTCATAAGCAAGTTATACTTCAATTTTTTCAATTTCTTTTAAGTTACTCGTCTAAAAATTAACATTTGGATGGATTGATTAACATGATGCAGAGAATCCCCAAGAAAAGGGATGCTGTAAAGAAGATAATTCTTAGGACGATGAAACTTCTCTTCTGGGGTATAATTTTGCAAGGTAAAACAAATCGTTGCATTTTCTGATATATATAAATCATGGTGCAGTGATAAATTTGATTATACATAATATCTTACAGGGGGTTACTCTCATGCTCCTAATGACCTTGTATACGGAGTTAACATGAAATTTATCCGATGGTGTGGCATTCTCCAGGTATACATTGTTGAAATTGAAGTAAATGCATATAGGGCTATGATGCAAAATAACCCCGTTTCTGAATCTTTGTTTGCAGAGAATAGCTCTTGTATATTGTGTTGTAGCTCTAATAGAGACATTTACCACCAAACTCAGACCCACAACACTGGGTTCTGGACACCTATCCATTTTTACTGCTTATAAATGGCAATGGTGAGAAAATACAAACACTTCAGACTTCAAATATGCTGCTTCATTGCTAGAGAGATTAACAGAATTCAACTGAAATTGATTACACGTGTGGCTTAGGCTTGGAGGTTTTGTGGCATTTCTCATTTATATGATCACAACCTTCACTCTCTACGTTCCTGATTGGAGTTTCGTGGATCGTTTTAACGGCGATGAACCGAAGAGATACACGGTACATAATCAAATGAGTGGTCCAAATCTTTGTTCTATCTTCATAAATCTTAAACCTTTTGTTTTTCTTCCATTTATTAGGTCATTTGTGGGATGAGAGGACACCTAGGACCAGCATGTAACGCTGTCGGACACGTGGACCGACAGGTTTGGGGGGTCAACCATCTTTATTCTCAACCCGTGTGGAGACGCTTAAAGGTGAGTGTTGACTATTCAGCACTTTCTGTCACGTGCTTCTGCTGCTAAATTTGTCCAACACTTTTATTTCAATTTTTTTTCATTTTCAAACTAACACTATTTTGGTATTATTCTAAACATATTCATTCCACAATTGTTTTTCTAATTTTTCTATGACGTTTATAGGCGTGCACCCTCAATTCTCCTGGAGATGGTCTTTTCAGTGAGGATGCTCCAAGTTGGTGTCGTGCTCCTTTTGAACCTGAAGGCTTGTTGAGGTTTAATTATCTTCATTTGTTCAAATAAAAAGATAGAATCAATCAAATTGCAGCGTTTAACTTTTATACAAATTTTGTATGAATCAGAAATTCTTAACAAATAGTGTTTGTTTGATTAGTTCTATATCAGCTATCATCTCTGGCACTATAGGGATCCACTATGGGCACGTCTTGATTCACTTTAAGGTTACAAAACTTCACCAGTGTTATACAAACATCTGTTATATATCTAAAATTCAGTAATAAATGTATGAAATTTGACAGGGTCATTTGGAGAGGCTGAAACACTGGGTCTCAATGGGGTTTGTGTTACTCATCATAGCCATCATCCTTCACTTCACAGATGGTAATTAAGCTAGTCAAATAAAATCTATCTAATTAGTTAAAACTGAATACAATTAATAAGATTCATCTTAACATTTTTTTGTGACATATTGCAGCTATCCCAATTAACAAGCAACTCTACAGCTTCAGCTATGTTTGTTTCACAGCTGGGGCTGCTGGAATTGTTTTCTCTGGGTTCTACATACTGGTAGGTACAAGTGCAGAATGCTTTAATACACAATAAATTCTAACTTACTACGTACTAATACACAATATTACACAGATTGATGTTTTGGGGCTGCGAACTCCATTTTTGTTCTTGGAATGGATAGGAATGAATGCTATGCTAGTATTTGTGATGGCAGCTCAGGGCATTTTTGCAGCTTTTGTAAATGGATGGTATTATGAAGATCCACGTAACTCTCTGGTAAGAACCAATCTTTATGATTTATCATACTTAATTTCACAACCCCTTCGTTAATTGTTTAAAGTAGGTGCTGACGAATATTGTTGCATGTGAAAAAAAAAAAAAAAAACAGGTACACTGGATCAAGAAACATGTGTTTGACAATGTTTGGCACTCGGAGAGAGTGGGAACCATAATGTATGTGATATTTGCAGAAATCACATTCTGGAGCGTGGTTGCTGGCGTCTTACACAAATTAGGAATATATTGGAAACTATAATTAGATATGTAACAATTAACCAACCGCATTAACTGTTCTTCCTCTGTTAATTATATTCTTCTTTTTCTTAATAGCTTTCTTGCCAAAAAGAGTGGGTAACACTCCGAAGAATGATGGTTCAAAAGAATAAAAACGAAAAGACACACATACTTGACAGTACTTGGTGCAATGCCACTATAAAACCCACATGAGGGAAGAAAAGGTGTAGAGCGTTCACATTTCAAAGAGTATTGGTCAACAAATCATTGCAGTAGAGTTTAAAATGCTTGAGAAAAAAGTATAATATATTTAAGGATATTTATACTTTTTCTTTTTTCCTTTTCATTTATAAGTTACTAATGTTTTTTCTGTTTGGTTAAGTTTTAATTACCGAATGAATTTTGATATTTTAAATTGAATTTCTATTAACAAAAATTATTTTATTTTTCATGTTAAATTGAATCTGTATAATCTTCGGTTATTCATTTCTTTATTGTTAGAGTATATTAGTTATGCCAAAGTTTCGGTCCAATCCAATATAATCCAAAAATATCTTTTGAGTGAGTTATTAAGATTGGTTCATATTAGATTAATTTTTAATAAATAAAATAAATATACCTATTTTTTAATAAAAATAAATATATGATTTCCCTGACCATTTCAAAACGACACAGACAAGGACAAGTGAAGGGCAACCAAATTCTATCTTATTGGAAATGAAAACAAAGAAAAACCATTTTTCTACTGTAAGTGGCACTAGATACAATATAACAGAACATTTTAAAATACAAGACAACATTTTCTTTTGTCAAGTATTTCAAAATTCTTGTTCCTCACGGAGTCTATATAAGATGCCGACAAATGGGAATAGCAACAATCAGAATCTTAAAATATCGGTTTGTGACATGAATGGGGAGAATTTTTACGGCTTAGCAACAAATGGGGTCTTTTCTTGATGTTAACGTGTTCAGTGAAAACAACATAAAAAATGAGATCTAAAGATATTTTGTTTAGCAGGAAAAGATGAGACAAAAACCTGCGTTGGTTCATGTTTCTCCATTTGCAATTACCATGGAATCTCCATATTTAACAAGATCAGTGAAGAAGCTATGTCTATGTCAGTGACCGAAAGGTGTCCTTATAAAAATACAGCGGCAAACAGTGGCCAAAGACCGCTGAACATGTGCTCAGAAACTCGTGAATCAATAGACAGAATCATCGTTTGCCATAAGTGGATGTGACATGATGCTCCCTATGATGTTCATGTAGGTGGCATCTGGTGAAGTCCTTGTTGAACTAACCTATTAAATAAGAATACAAGATAAATATTACAACAGGGACAACTTGCTCGTAGAATAGAAACTGTATCTTAGGAAAATGACTTGATAAAAAACGAATAAGCATAAGGAACAATCAGCAGTTAGGTGAGGAAACCAACTACCAATTCATGGTTGCATCCTATACAAAGAGTAAAGATGGCAGCAAAGGACATCACTCCATAAATCAGACAAACTTTTGTCAACCTATTTTAAACGTGTCATTGTTTCTTTAAGAAATTCATTGATCAACACATCAGGGTCCCAGATTTTCAACCTTTACTTGTATTTTAATCATAATCTGTCATTGTGTTTTCAATTTATCCCCAAAAAAAATAATTTCAGTGTTTCTAGACACGTCTTTAAAAACAAAAAATGAATTAAAAAATGTCACGTTAGAATCAAAAAGTAATGCAGAAAACAGTTCCAATAAGTTTGAAGGATGCTTTTAAATTTTGCAGAATGCAACCAATTAAAACTTTATATATACATATAGGCATATGTATGAAAGAACGGAGTATAACCACTTTACAATAATTCACTTTCAGTTATAATAAATACTCTAAAGAATCCACCTTTCTTTCTCCTTTTTCCCCTATACTTGCTAGTTGCTACTGCCCTTCTTTCTACGCTAAAGTTAAAATTACAAAAGCTCCAAAAATACAGCATGAACACGACCACTATTTGCACAATATACATTTCTTCGTTACAACAAGTTACATATATCATAACTACATGATAAACATCTTATCTGTACACAGAAACACCAACCAAAAATCACACCCAACCCATCAACATCTTCCAAACTCCTTTCTCAATCTTGTTCCTCGGAACAGATAAACCCTCTCCCTCATCAAGCAAGATTCTATAAACTTCCCACTCCCTATCTCCAATCACGTGTCTTCCAACTTCAGCCTGTTGAAACAAAAACATGCTGTAAATGATCATTCTCAGTTAACCTCTCTGCTTCTTTCTAGTTTTGTGAACATAATTCTAGAAATTGGGAATGGGGACAGTAGGAAGTAGCATAGTGATTAGATGAGTAAGTACCGAAAAGATGCAGGGGCCAAGCATTTTGAGAGCAAGAGTAATGTCATAAAAAACAAGGGGTCGTCCTTTGCCAGATAACTCCACAGGGTTTGCAACCAGCAGCTCCGTATCAGGGCCCCTGCTTACAACGGTTACTCTGAAGGGACGAAGTAGTTCAGTCCTAAGGCGTGATGACAAAGACTTCTGCTTGTTCGGGTCAACTATTTTTTTCCCATCTGCTTGCACTATGAACAAGTCAAGCTCACATTTTCCTCTGGTTTTTGTTGAGAATCTCCCATAAGAAATCTGTTTATAAGACAAATTAGGACTAGTTTTAAGAGACTTGATAAGATGATCAATAAAAGTGGAAAGCAATGTGATTGTTTCAAATTACTTGACAGAAGTATCCAACTCATAGCAGTTTAAAAGTATGACTAAAACATATTGTATTATCCAGCTCTGAAATTACTATACCTGAATATTGTAGTCCTTCAGAGTTCTCATGATGTCATAAAGAAGACCTTTGTGATCTTGACATATGATTTGGACGAGCGTATGAGCAGGACTCAACGAATTGTCCATTACAACAGAAACAGAATCAGATGTGGAAGTCCCGCTTTGTAATGAATCAGGTAATTGCAAATCAAAGATATCTTCTGTGATTGCACTTGGAAGGAAAGAAGATGCTTGAGAACAAGCAGTGATTTCTGGGCCAACCAATTCAATGTCAATGGTAATTGAGGGATCCCCCAAAACAACTGACAACTGTTCAATTGTGTCATCAGTTCTCTTCTTTGTGTGTAGGAGTTCTCTGATTTCATGTATATAAGATTATGCAGTATGTTAGTTTAGTGAAAATATAAGGAATTGTAATCAAAAGCGCATTATACATCAGCAGATTAATCTCCACCCTCATCTAATGAAGTTCAACATTCTCTAGGAATAGAGTACTGCTTCAGAAAAGGTCAATTCGATTGAAATGGTCTACCAATAAAACAGTACCACATTACAACACAAGCATACACCAAAAACTGAATGTACAGAAATGTTCAACCTGGTATCCGTGATGAAAAACAGATCCACCACTCTTCCATCAGGTGTAGTAGAAACCTTCACTTTGTGTATGATGAGCTCTAACTCACTAAGAACCTCTGTAATATCTGTCCCAAATTTCAATAATAAAAGCATTTAGTTATTTTCTCAACTCATAAATAATACACAACACGGCGTCAACCAGATAACTTATGACAATTAACAATCAGTAAAATATCTTGAAAACATGGCGAAATCCAGGGCAGGCAAAGAATCCAAGAATAATACAAAATTAAAACTTCAGAGTTTGAAAGTATTTCACACTGCAAAACAATCAGCTTATTTTGATAGCGACGTGATTTTCTTAGGCAACAAACATAAGAACCAACAAGTGGGGGGAACACCAGGTTGGAGAAAATTAACACAAAGATGCAAAGCTATAAAAGTGAAAAGCAATAGCACATCAGAAAACTAGAAACCCCAAATCCCTGACAGCAAATTCAAGACAACGAGTAGGATTCCAAAATTACCATGTAAAAGGCCTTTTCGATCATGGCAACAAAATTTCAAGAGGAACACATCAGAGGGCTTAGGAGGCTGCAATTCTGAACGGTAATACGAAATCCCAGAAGCTGAGGAACAAGAAGGACACGCCTCAATTAGCCTCTTCTTCAACAAACTCCAACTAGTCCTTTGTTTCCCCGCCACCCAGAAAACTATGTAGCACCATTTTCCATCAGTGGACACATCTTCATCGCAAATAAACAAACAAAGGAATCAGTCTCAGCGTCTAACAGACACCACACAGTTAACTGAAACTAAAGATAAGTGGATTACCTCCTCTTACAATGCTAAGACCGAAGAAGAGAATTATACGACACAAATCACAACCTAGACCGGTCTTGTCGGGGCAGTTGACTGTTATTACGGTGCTTTCACCTTCTTTCTCGGCCTCCCTGATAATCACTACGTCGTCGTGCAGTATCCCCATAATCTTCTTCTTCTTCTTCCTATGTTTCAGAAGGGTTCGTCTTCTTTCTCCAACTACAGTTTCTACACTACTCCTGCTCTACACACAGAGAGAGAGAGACACGGAAATTGTATTGTGAATGCTTCTCTTTCTCCTGGTTGAGAGGTAGTGGATTGTGACTAATGAACTGGATGGAAAAAGAAGCTGAAATTACATTCATGGCCTTCGCCCTCTCTTAAATTACGCACGCTTTCTTAACAAACACTAAGTGCCGACTAAACATGTTTAAGAATACTTTTTGCACTCACCGTAGGAGACAAGGACGTGTTTGTTTGCTACGCAACCTTTGCCACTGTTTTGTGCAATTCGATTCCACTAAGTTGATCTTCAACTCCATTCACTTCTACTACTCCTAAGAGATCTATTTATACTGTTATTATTATAATTATTATTACAATTATTATTATTATTATTAATCGTAGCTAGAATAAATAGAAGATTTCATCTCACTTAAAATTACTAAAAGTGAGGCTTTAACAAATACTTAAACCTACTATTTTATTTACTAAAATTATTTAAAATCCTATTATGCCGTTGAAAATTTGTATTATGAACTAATTGATAAATTGAGTAATAGAAAAAAGAGAAGACGTGGCTTCCTGGAAGTTTCATAAACTGGTGCGAAGTTGGAGGAATATCTGGTGCGGATGGAAGGAGCCACCTTGTGCACGCGCAGAAAGCGTTAGAATATAAAAATATTTTTTAAGATGAAAGTTCAGAAACGTGACTTTTAAAATGCAAACGGGGTTAAAAATTAAAATGTTCCGAAAAATAAGTTGGAATTAACCATAATTTAGCTTTTATCATAACAAAGTTGTTTTATAGATTCTAAATATAAGCTTTTCTATGACCTAGTTCATCAAAATCTCAAGTTATTTACTTAATAGTTTCTAGACGTCTGTTTTTATATAATTTGACTAAAATTAAATGAAAATTTTATTTATTTTCTATTGATATCTGAATCTGACTCCGTGAAAGGAAAGAAGTTTGTGAAAAAAAAAAACTCTTAATTTTATCATTCAAAATTAATAAATAAATTAAAAAATAGAATAACTAAACTTTGAATGATTGCCAGATATTTTTTTAGATTTTGATAAAATTTACATAAAATATTGTCAAATGGGTAATGTTTACCTTTGTTGTTAAAGTGTATTTTAAAATACCACTTAAACACTGTGATTTACGATGTATAATGTGAGAGACATTCAACTAAAGGCGTATTTTAAATACAACTTTAACGTTATTTAAAAAATCGAAATTTTGTTGTAAATCAAATTCATATGTTCATTAATTAAAGGTTAAAATATTTTATTGATCTTTGTAAAAATTTTAATTTGGTCTTCATATTTTTATTCGTTTTGATTAGGTTTATATTTTTGTAAATGAATAACAATTAAGTCTTTTTTGTTAGTGTGAAACAACACTATTAAATAGGTGTCACGTGTCAGTTCCTATTTTTTCTGTTTTATTTTTTTAATTTTAAAAAAAATTATGTCACATGTCGCATGTTAAAGTATGGTAACACGTGTTATTGTATGAATCTCAATTTGATTCCCATGTTTATTAGTTTGATTTGCTTTCGGCTCCAAATTTTTTAACAAAAATTTAATTTCATACTCTCCAAATTTAACTTTTATATAGATTTTATGATTATTTTTATTAAAATCGATATTAAAATTGTTATAAAATTTAACTTTTAAATATTTTGATAATATTAAGTTTATTTAATATTAAAATTTCAAATATTTTTATTTTATTTGTTATAAAATTGTTGTAAAATTTTACATTTGAATTTATAAAATTGTTATTTTTAAGTCAACTCTAACATTTGTATAAAAATTGTTGATATATAATGTTACAAAAATATTTCAAATATAAATTTATCGATCTATATATTTATAATTTTAAAATAAAATTTAAATAGAGTTTAATGTGAAATATAAATTAAAATAAACTTAATATTGTTAAAAGTATGAAACAGATGAAAATATTATCATAACATTTATATTAAAATTAAATTTATTCTAAATTTGGAACAATGAAATTGAAAAATTTTAAAAATTATTGAGACTGAAATCAAACTAAATTAACAAATATTGGGATCAAATTGAGATTTATACGATAACTTCATACATGTCATCATACTAGATTAACACGTGACACACTACAGACGTGACATGTGGCATGAATTTTTTAAAAAAATAATAATAAAGAGCTGACATGTAATATTTATTTAATGATTTTAGTTTCATATGAAGATAAAAGACCTGATTGTTATTCATTTACAAATCAAATTAACAAATATGAGACCAAATTGAGATTCATATCATGACTTGATATATGTCATCATACTAGATTGACATGTAACACACTAAAGATGTAACAAGTGACATAAATATTTTTAAAAGAATACAAAGAGATTACTTGTGATGCCTACTTGGTAATTTTAATTTCATATTAACATAACTGACCTAATTGTTATTCATTTACAAAAATATAAATCTAATCGAGACCTATAAAAATATGAGGAACAAAATTTTAGTAAAAAAGAGGACAAATAAAATATTTTAACCTTAATTAAATACATGTTTATCTTGATTGTATAAATAATTAGATTTTTTTTCTTGACGTATCTAGGTGACATAACTTGATTGATTGAATTCAAATGAAGTTATCTAAATCGATTTATTTTTTATAAACAAAAAAATTTGTAACACAATTTGTCTCGTTACAAATTGGTAAGTTTGAATAATGATTCACTTAATTATATTTTAATATTTCTGTTATTATGTGGACTAAAGATATATTTATCATATTTTAATTATATTTTTAATTCTAACCATTTTTAAAACTTAAAGAACTTTAGGTATGGTGATGGCTAACAGAGAACGCTAACCTATCTACCGGAATAGCATGCATTGTCCCTTTGAAATATTGGACATTTTATGTTAGCAACTGTTTGAACAATGAGCCAAAATGGCTAAAATTATGAAAAAATTAAAGATTAAATACAAAAAAAAAAATTTATAGAAATTGAAATTTCACATTTATAAAATTACATTAACCAAATAACAAATTTAAGTAATCTGTACACAAATAACTTCAATGGTGCTGAATATTACAAACATAAATGGAGTGATTTTGCATTTGAAGTTGTATGTGTTGAAAAAAATATGAGTGTGTTTTTTGTTGAAGGAAGAAAAAAAAAGAAAAGAACGATTATATATTCTTTTAGAAAGAACATTGAAAATCTAGCCTCGTGATTGTGTCTTCCCCTTTTGTTGAAAATGAAAATGTGGAAATGTGGGTGTAACTGCACTTAGACCCAAAATAAAACAACTAATAATAATAATAATAATATTATTATTATTATTATTAAGTTAATTCATATAATAAATAGTATTTATCTGTGGGATCCACTGTCACAATCCCCCCACCACTTCCAACCAAGTCAACAAGGGAGCGTATTTAGTTTAACTTATTTGGCACTTTTTTATAAAATAATTTTAGTAACTTTAGTTATAATAAAAAAATAAATTAGAAGATAATTTTTTTTTATTTTTTGTAAATTATTTTAAATGATTTCAAAATTATAAATTATGATTTTTGAATAACATTTTGTTGTCATGATGAAATAATAAAAACTGTTATTGTTTCTTACAAATAAACTGTTATTTTCTCAAATCCAGCCTTTAATAATTTAAATAAAGAGAGTCATTATCTGTGTTTTTGATTATTAATTTAAAGGACGTAGTTGTTTTGTCGGAATTCTTTTGATTCCACTTAATTGTAAAGAAAGGGAAAGCCATCCATGCACCAAGTTGTCTCCACTGGCAGCCTGCTCGATAAATAATAAATAAATAAACAAATAAAAAGTTATTCAAAATAAACTAAAGCGCAAAAAGAGGAGATTGGCTAAAGGAAAATGATTAATAAATAATAAATTATATTCAAAATCTGGAAAGTGAAAAAAAAAAAC